>Ga0315901_10000230_pt1 | contig 83324 bp, 69 predicted proteins | sample LakEriMetagenome_10_FD_203761 | JGI IMG/M metagenome (GOLD analysis project Ga0315901, IMG submission 203761) | Freshwater fungal communities from buoy surface, Lake Erie, Ohio, United States - Buoy 2 MA116 | ecosystem: Environmental > Aquatic > Freshwater > Lake | place: USA: Lake Erie, Ohio... | reverse complement strand
TTTGGCTGTGTCTATAGCGACGAGGAAATACCCGTTCCCATCCCGAACACGGAAGTCAAGCTCGTCAGCGGTGATGGTACTGCACTTTTAAGTGTGGGAGAGTAGCACGATGCAGCCTATTAAATCGAACCCCCGAGGAAGAAATTCCTCGGGGGTTTTGATTTACAATCAACAGTCATCGGAAACCCCCGGTAGAGAAATCTATCCGGGGTTTTTGTTTTGCGAGATCTCTAGAATTAATCGAAGTTGTGCTAATATTCTCAGACAAATATCAACATTGAGCGAGATCGCGCAGGCATGCATCTACCCGTCATAATTCAAGATTTAGCTATCATCATGATTGTCGGCGGAGCGACGACGCTGCTCTTTCGAGCGATCAATCAGCCGACTGTATTGGGCTATATTTTGGCAGGATTTTTAGTTGGTCCCCACTTCCAGTGGCTTCCAACCGTCGTGGAGGCCGACAGCATTAAAGTCTGGGCCGAAATCGGCGTTATATTCCTGTTATTTGCACTTGGCCTTGAATTCAGCTTCAAAAAACTTGCCAGAGTCGGTACTCCGGCAACGGTCACGGCACTTGTTGAGATCGGTTGTATGACAGGTGTGGGTTATCTGATTGGTAGAGGTTTTGGCTGGAGTTTCTACGACAGTATCTTTCTAGGCGGCATTCTAGCTATCTCGTCGACGACCATTATTATTCGAGCCTTCGATGAACTAGAGATGAAAACTCGCGGGTTTGTAAAGTTGGTTTTCGGCGTATTAATAGTCGAGGATTTGGTCGCCATTTTATTAATGGTCATTTTGACTACGATTGCGGTCAGCCAGAAATTTTCTGGTATTGAGATGGGTACAGCGAGCCTGAAGCTTGGTTTTTTTTTGGCTCTTTGGTTTATTTTGGGGATTTTCTTGGTCCCAAGTTTTCTCAAGAAATCTAGCCGCCTTCTTAAAGGAGATACTCTTCTTGTTGTGGCTATCGGCCTGTGTTTTCTCATGGTTGTTCTTGCAACGAAGGTGGGTTTTTCGCCAGCATTCGGAGCCTTTATCATGGGCTCCATCCTAGCTGAGACAACCGATAGTCAAAAAATCGAGCACATCATTCAGCCGGTTAAAGACTTATTTGGCGCAGTATTTTTCGTCTCCGTAGGGATGTTGATTGATCCGAAAATTTTAGCCTCTTACTCAACGCCAATTGTTATAATTTTCCTGGCTACTATTTTCGGAAAAATTTTGTCTTCGGTGGTTGGAGCTTTACTCTCGGGGCAAAGTTTAAGGCATTCGATTCAGGCCGGCCTAAGTCTTGCTCAAATCGGAGAGTTCTCTTTTATTATTGCAGGTCTTGGTCTCAGTCTTGGTGTTACCAGTGATTTCCTGTACCCCATAGCGATTAGCGTGTCGGCTTTGACTACGTTTACTACGCCCTACTTAATTAAGAGTTCAGATCATGTCGTAAAATATCTGGAAAGAGTACTTGGACCAGAATGGATCCGTAATCTTGAGCGATTTCGAGTAAATTCCGAGAATGCTCAGCAATCACGCGGCTGGAGTCAGGTTTTGAAATCCGAAGCCCTCAAGGTAGGTGCTAATGCAGTGATTGTCGTGGCCATATTCCTTGCGAGTGAGCGAATACTCATGCCGTGGCTCGGAACACATGATATTGCCGGCGATATGAATAAGATGATTCTTGCTACTTGGGCATTATTAGCTTCGGCTCCCTTTCTATGGGGTGTGGCCGGACGGAAAATTCAAAAACATCAGTTAACGACGCTTGGAATTAGCACTGAAACTGCCGCACCAATTTTAGCCCTTAAGTTAGTTCGGTGGATATTTGTTATCGTGCTCTCTACAGTCCTAGTTAGTTTGTTTTTGACCCCGATGATTTCGATTCTGGTTGTTGTTATTTTTCTCGCGTTGAACGTCTTCGTATTTGGTCGATATTTTGAGCAGATTTATCTGAATATGGAGACAAGATTTATTCAAAATCTTCAGGAGAAGGAGGCGCTTGAGAAAAAAGATGCTTTACCTCCACTGGCGCCTTGGGATGCGCATCTTGCGCAGGTCACGGTGTCTCAAAATTCCTCACTGGCCGGTAAAACTTTGGCTGATTTAACCGTTCGAGAGCGATTTGGTATCACCGTGGCACTTATTCAAAGAGGTCTTCTAAGGATAGCAGCACCGGGACGAAACTCTATTTGCTTTCCTGGAGACGTGTTGCACGTTATTGGCACCGATGATCAGATAAATCAATTTCGAGAAGTCTGCGAGACGATCTTAGATTTAGATGGTGAAGCGCCCACAGATGATTATGTGTTGCAGCAGTTTTTCGTTTCAGAAAACTCGCCGTTTTTAGCAAAAAATATCCGGGAAAGTGGGCTTAGAGAACAGACAAACGGTCTTGTGGTTGGAATTGAAAAAAAGGGTCAAAGGACCCTAAACCCAGATTCTTCTACGATAGTTGAAGCGGGAGATATACTTTGGATTGTGGGTGATCGGGAGAGGTTGAAACGACTTGATGAGCCCTGATGGTACGACACTTTTAAGTGTGGGAGAGTAGCACGATACAGCCTATTAAATCGAACCCCCGGTAGAGAAATCTACCGGGGGTTTTTGTATCTTCTATCGGCGCCGGATCGTCAAAAAGACTCGCTAGCGGGCTCGGGGCATGCAACCTTGCCGAGATTATACTGCACGTCTCCACCAGAATACTTGTAGCAAAATCCAGACGATGGGTTGCGGCAGATGCCGCTTCCACCTTGTTTAATCTTATTATAGTCGTCGCCGCTGCAACTTATGATTGAACTGATTGGCGGGTATTCTTTATCCCAAGCCTCTAGCTCGGCGATCTGCTTTTTCGAGCAGCCTGCATGCTTACCGGTTTTCTCAATAGAAATGCCGGATGGAGTTCCCGGACAGTTGTCCAGTGCATTAGGAACGCCGTCGCGATCGTAGTCACCAGCCGCAACAGAAAGCATAACTTGATAAGTAACGGGTGCTCCTGAGCCACAAATACCTGTTAATGAGAAATTTCCGCGAGGTTCGGGAAAATCGCGACTGAACTCAGAAGTTTCCGTGCTGAAGTTACAGGGTCCGCCGGCGATTGAGCACGATTCTTTTGAGGCCAGTTTAATGGACCATGCGATCGAGCTTGCAGAACATCCTTTGATGTTCGTGACTTTGAACTTGGCTTTTAGTCCCTCGTTATAACTAGATACTGTGAAATCAAAAGGGTTGACGACGCTTGGGGTCATGTCTTCGTTCACCATGGGTCTATCTGAAGAAAATAGGTCAATGGACAGGACCGCCTTACTGCTTGCAAAGTACTTGATATGTTGATTAGGAAGAACTTTGAGATAAGTTCGATCAAACCACTGTTGGAACGTCATTGGTGACCCGCTATTTTTAGCGTCTTCATAAATTTTTCTGAGCTTATGTGTAAACCTTCCGCCAAATTTTGAGCCTGCATCCAAAGCAATTTCTGCTTCTGAGGCGGATGTCACCGTGAGAAAGTTAGCAATGAAGCGATTCCCAGAAATTTTATAATTCATGGTCACAGCGGCTCTCATGGCATCATTTTGCTCGACTGTCGCCGAGTCAAGTACTGCGCGAAGATCTGTCTTGGGTGATACAGTCGGCTCGTTCGATGCCTTACTATCAATACCTGTCGAGGTCCCTGTGTATAATTGGAGATTTCCAAGTTGATTTTCAGGTTTAATCCACTGACCGCTAAAACAGGTGTCAACAATTGTGATGAGAAACTTCAGCGGAGTGGTTTGGCCTCCTTTTGAGCGCCCGTCTCGCAGGGCCTCTAGGACTTCTGTTGGTCGCAGGAGAACTGACTGGAGACTTTTGTCTTTCAATCTATTGTCCACGTCTTTCATAGTGATGGGTTCCGAACCTTGTGCTACGAACTGACCAGAAGGCGTACCATGACCGGAAAAGTACAAAAGCAATGTCCCCCGATCGCTTATCTTGGCGCCGTAGGCACGCAGTGTTTCTAAAATGGCCGATTTTGTAGCGCTTGAGTTGGAAATAACACGGTAACCATATCCGGTATTATTAAGAAGGTTTTCGATTTCAACGATGTCAGTTGTGACACCCGGTAGATCGTTAGGTGCGCCAAAAAGTAGCGCGTAGTTGTCGGCTTTCGGGTCGATTGGAGCAAATTTGGTAGACGACGATGGGCTATGATTCTTCCTGCAGGAAGTCACTGCTAACATTAAAAGAAAAGTGATCCAGACGTTTCGCATGGTTCATCGCTGTCGGCATATCCTTGGTTTAACTTGAGATCTGGGGAGCTTTAATGCCTAACCTTCCAGATCTTATTGCAAAAATAGCTGCTTTGTCGACTTAACCAGAGACCCCGAGCGTTCGAAACGATTCTCCGCCGAGACCTTGCTTGAACTTGATATAGCCTGCTGATCCCGACGTGGGTGTCGTACCGCCCAGGTCCAGTGCTCTGTAGTTAGTATTTTTTAGCATGGTGACAGCATCCCAAAGTAGGACGTTGTGGGCGTGGAGTTCTCGACCTCTGTCCAGTGACCAACCTGCGCGGTAAGTGGCACTATTACCATGCATCACGATCGCGATTGCTGCTGCAGGCTCCTTGCCGTCAAGAGCCCAAAGAATCATCAACTCTTGCAAGGTGGCGGCATTTCTGAGCTCATTTTTGAGTAGCTCAACTCCACGCGTACGATATCTTTTCCGAGTGCGCTCTTGCTCGTTATACTCGAGGAACATATCAATAGACGAACCGTCGCGATCAATTCTCACATCGATCTGGGAGTCAGCGCCCTTTTTAAGGTCTGCGCGCCAGTTTTTCTTGAGGGATGCACGTAGTTCATCTTCTGGTCTGGTTAGATCCAGCCAAATCGTTTCGTAAAAATTCTTACTCGCCTTGAAACCGTGGCGTTTCAGTGTTGCGTTTGCCGTATCAGAAGCAGGCCACTCTGGAAGCCAGCGCCGTCTTTGAAGTAGGCCACGCGGGTATTCCTCGGCGAAAAGCTTCGCAAAATCGTCAAGCCATGACTCCTGCGGCGTCTCGTAAAACCAAATCGGGCCACGGTAAAGCTCAATCATCTTGAAAGGACCAATTTTAACTTCTTGGATGGTGAGCATTCCGACGATTTTACCGTCAAAGCGGATCGCACCCATACGTGTATGCTTCTTAAAGATGTCTTTGAGCGCTTTGGCAAGGGTTAACGACTGCATCCAATTACTTCTGGGTGCTGCGCGAAGCATGTGTCGCCATTCGGGAATTGACCGCGGAGACCAGTCAATCGTCATCATGATGAAAGCCCCCTAATCCTTTGATATTTGATTAGAGGGCATCATAGATCTTTTTTTGGAAGTTGAAAACGGCTCGATCTGAAGTACGGCTTTATCTATTTGGATTTACATGGTTTTTTCACATCAACCTTGACCGCGTGTTTGTGGCCATCAACGATCGCCGTGAATACTTCAATCGACTTTTCTTCCTTTAGTGTCTGCAGATCTTCAACAGTTAGGGTGAAGCGATGTAGTTCGCCGCTGTGACCATGCCAGAAGTCGTATGAGACCTCCTGACCTGCTGCAATAACGTCTTTGGTGATGCATGGCATTTTAAGCCCCGTGCCATCAGTTCTTGAAGCACTGCGTTTGCCGTCAGCCCGGATTCCTTCATAGTATGCGAAGGTTGAATAGCCTTCTTTTTCCTCCGCTATGGCTGGTTGATCGTCTTTGACCATGCTTGAGGAGTTCCCGTCGCCGAAGGGCTTAACGCAAGAAGCAAATAGTGCGATTGATGCTACGGCTGCGACGTAAAGGGATCGTGTCATGGGCGGGTCTCCTCATATGGTTAAAGTGATCTAAAACTTGAACAACTAAAGAACGAATACAAACGTAAGCTACTTGTAGTAAGGCGTGTATGGCCTTGGCAGCTCCCTGTAAACTGGATCCTGGCTCGAGGGTTTTTTCTGAATAAGTAGTCCAGCTTTGACTAGACGCGGATTCGCAATTCGACTGCCATCAGAGACTGTGTAAATATCTTCATAGACCTTGAACGGATGCCATGTGAAGATTTCATCTTCACCCCAGATTTCTCCATACAACGTGGCTCTTCGATCAAGCTGGCCTATCGGGCGGCCAGTTTGGTCGTGACATCTAATACAGGATTTCTCATCGTTTTGCAGAAGACCTGCGATGAAGTCTTTGGGGACAATATGGAAGTTGGCATGTGTTGCGGGAGCATAGCTTACTTTGTCTCCGCTGCGTTTCCACTCAGTATTCATGGCTGACTTAAACCGTGTCTTTGAAAGAATGGCCCTAATCAAAGCGTAATCCTTGGTTTCGGGCAGAACATCATAATAACCATCAATACTAGCGACCGCTCTTTCATAGGAGCCACTGTCGAGCCGACCCGGAGTCAACGTATTTGGATTTTCAAGATGGGCAACAAGTTGAGCAAGATCCGTCTGAGCCCAATTGCTGCGGAGTCGTTTGATGGTTGTTGCAAAGTCACGTGCAGTTGTAAAAGGCCTAAATATATCAGTGCGCCATCGGTTAAGCTCACGAACGCGAGTTCTGATTTCGTGGGTGTACCATTCGGACGTAGTGCTGCCATCGCGAACTAAGAGGACCTCCCCGAAAACCGTACCCACAGGGAATACCCAGTGCCAGTGGGAGCCATTTTTCCACCAAGCTACCGGTATCTTATTGCCTTGGGCGTCACGCGGTGGACGCCAGAAGTATATTGCTTGTGCGTTGCCGCGATCAAGGCGTCCTGCTGTGATTGCAAAAGGATACTTGAACGCTTGAAGCTCAAAATATTCCGTCAGTGCTCTGATGTCAGGGATATTGGTGGTTGATCCTACATCGTATCCAACTCGGTTGGCTCTCAGGCCCTCAGGACCTGTTGGATTGCCGAAGGAATCCTGGTATGTGAATACCATGGAGTTTTCGTCGTACCAAATTGTGTCAGAGCCTTCCAAAACATCGTTAATTTGCGAGTCAGAAACTTTTGGAATATTTTTTAGGTATGCGCCGAGATGACTTGGATCGATGAGCTGTAAATCGTCCTCTGCCACTTCAGTGCCTTGGTTAAATGTGTAATTCAAACAGTTGCTGATTGGTCTATTAAAAGATTTCACCGTGGCCCGAGTATCAAGATTGATCGCCTTGTAGCCACCCGAGGTCTCAACGCAGACAATTCCCCTGCGGGCCGCGCGGCGAGCCATCTCGCAAGAACCGACTTGACCCGAGGTGAAGGTCGCCACGGGCACTTCGCCCTTAGCCGATCGATAGGTCATATTGCCAGTGAGTTGGGATGAAAAAGGCCTACGACAGATGAGTTTGTCAGGGGTCAAGTCTGGTATCAGGAGATACTCAGGATTAATTGGCGAGTCATCGATCATGACCGAGCTAAGTTCACCGAATTCCTTGGTAGAGCTTTTGTTGATCGTCGACGTTTTGCATCCGACAAAACTCAGTAGAACCATCGAGATTAGAAGTTTGCGTGGTTTCACCAAAGCGAGCTCCAGCGGAATTAGGTCGTCGTGGATTCAGAGTAACTGAGCTATGGGAGCAAGTGTTATACCAGGGCTAAGATCATGAATTTCCTAGGTTCTAGGCGGCTAACTGTTAGACATTGAATGATGTTTTGACAGGTCAAAAAAAAGAGCCCCGGTCTGGGGCTCTCTGGTTACTTGTAGATTGGTTGGTATGACTTTTGTAATTCTCTGTAGACCGGGTCGTTTGTCGCGGGCTTTTTTTGTAGTAACAGACCAGCCTCAACCAACTTCGGGTTGGCTATGCGGCTTCCATCGGAAACCGTATACATTTCAGATACAGGTTTGAATGGATGCCAGGTGAATATTTGATCCTCACCCCAAATTTCTCCATAGAGGACCGCGCGACTATCCAGCTGTCCGAGAGGTTGTCCAGTATGCGTGTGGCATCTAGCACAAGACTTCTCGGTGTTTTCCAATAGCCCCGCAATATACTTTTTGGGGACTATGTGGAAGTTAGCTTCTGTGGATGGAGCAAAACTAACTTTATCTCCAGACCTTTTCCACTCCGCATTCATTGCGGACTTAAACGTGGTTTTCTTCAGTAAGGTTCGAATGAGTGCATGATCTTTCGTAGCGGGTAGCTTGTCGTAATAGCCATTGATACTTGGCACGGCTTTTTCATAGGACTTACTATCAAGACGTCCCGGAATTAGATTTGAGTTATCTTCAAGATGCATGACAAGCTGTTTTAGATCCGTGCTTTCCCAGTTTGTGCGATATTTTCTGATCGCTTGCGATAGATCTACTGCACGTGGGAATGGACGGAATATATCTGTTCGCCAATGGTCGATTTCGCGAACTCTTGTTCTTAACTCGTGGGTATACCACTCTGACGAGGTTGATCCATCACGAACTAGCAGTAATTCACCAAACACAGTGCCTACTGGAAATACCCAGTGCCAGTGCGAACCATTTTTCCACCAAACAACTGGCACGAATTTCCCCGTCGCATCGCGGGGCGGTTGCCAGAAGTAAATAGCCTCGGAGTTTCCGCGATCAGTTCGACCCGCGGTAATCGAGAAAGGATACTTAAAAGTTTGGAGTTCAAAGTATTCAGTTAAAGCTTTGATACCGGGTTCTGATGCGGTTGAACCAACGTCATAGGCCACACGGTTGGCTCGAAGGCCTTCTGGCCCAGTGGGATTACCGAATGAGTCTTGGTAGACGAAAACCATGGAGTCTTCGTCATACCAGATCGTGTCTTTAGAGTGTATGATCTGATTGATCTGTGAGTCGGCAACATTTGGAAGATGCTTTAAATAAGCGGCTAGTTCTCGATTATCGATAAACTGCAAACGAGGTGATGAACTACTCATACTCAGATCTTGATTCTGAGTGAACGCTAGACAGTCCGCAAATTTACTTGAGAAAGATTTTACAGTCGATTTGTCAGATAACTTGATGGCGTTATAACCACTGCCACTTTCTACGCATGCGACGCCTTTACGAGCAGCCCGACGCGCCATCTCGCATGCGCCGATGTTGCCGTTTTGTGTAAAGTTTCCGACTCTTACCGGTTTGCCTTGAGACAAATAGGTCAGCTCTCCTACAAGGTTTGAGCCAGGCATACGACGGCAAACAAGCTGCTGCGGCGTGGGATCGGTCATTAGCAGTGTGTTTGTGTTGAGCGGAGTGTCGTCAACGAGATAGTCCTCTGTCTCCAGTGGATCATTGACCTGCGGTTCACTTGAATGTGGATCAGATTTATCCGGTTGTCTGATTATCGGAATATTCTCAGGAGAACTGCAATTGACTGCAGCCATCGCCGCCGCCGACAAGGCGAGGAATATCAGGGGCTTTTTGAATTTGGAAAAAATCTCATGCCGCATAGCAACGTCCTCGCAATATCTACAGCTTCAACGGGGATCATGGACCAACTGACAGCAGTGCTGTCCGAGACGGTACATTAAGTCACCTTAGCCTTTAAAATCAACTAAGAATTATTAATATTTTAAAGTATTTTTATATTATTATAATCATTGAGTTTTTATAAGAAAAGGGCATGAAACTATTGGAGAATAGTTTAAAGTCTAAGGCCATTTATCGGACTAAATGATGGCAGTCGGAAAAGACCCGCCCAATTATTGAGGGGTTATCCTTTACCTCTTTGTGGAACTTGCCCCCATCGTAAGGGATCTCGATATCCTTGATGTTTTCAGGCTTAAAGCCAAGCCCGGTGAAACTACCCGAGTTATATGGGGAATCGACAATCTCGTCGCCGCGAGCAAACAGAGAGCATTTCTTGAGTCCATCGATGGCCTCAAAATGCTGCGTAAATAGTTTTTTGATCTCTTGTGCGCCGCTATCTGAGTCCCGGTAAAAAGGCGAAAGCATTTCTGCTCCCCCGCATTGATTCGGGAAAATCCGGCAAGGACGAATGACGTCTTGACCCCTGACGGCGCCGGCAAGCCCCACAAATAGTCGTACGCGACTGGATATGGGTTCAGATGATCCTGGGGAGACCGGATTCTCAAGGATGGCTTTCAGTGAAACAAACTGTCCGAGCGAGTGTGCGATCACATCGATTTTTAATTGTGGGTTATTAGCCTTGGCAATAATAGCTTGAATCTGCTCAGCCACCGCCTTTGACATGTCCTTTGTGCTCGTCTCGTCGTCGTAGTTTAAGGAGTGGACATTGTTATAACCAGCAGATTTGAAACTTTCGCGAAGCCGCGTCAGGTCTGTGTAGGGTTTAATCTTAAGTCGCCAAATAAAGTGAGGCCTGCGTGGGGTATTGCCCCATCCGTGCACTAAAAGAACGGCTATATTATCTTTGTTGGGATCGACGGCCGAGGCCGCGTTTAATTTTGCTTTATCAACTGTTTTGCATGATGCACAAAGAGCAAGAGCAGAAAAAATCAAGAGCAATACGTATGATTTCATGGGCTTTTATCTCCTAATGGAGCTCTGGTTTGCTTTTCACTTTACCGGATTTTTGGCAGCAGAGCTATTGTTGCCACTGCTGACATCTTCTGCTGAAAGCACTAGACTAGAAGAGCAACATTTTTAGGGGGATGCATGAACTTTATTCTAACTTTATTTGTCGTAGCGTCATTCTATACGTCTGCATGTAAGACCCCGATAAAAAATAGCTCGTCTTTGAAGGATGCGACACTGATCGATAAAGAGAATCTTCCTCCGATTAAATTTGCGTTCTGGGCTGATCAGGATTTTGTTTATCGAGGCTACTGTTCGTGGTCTAGTGCACCGTACGACAGAACAAGCTGCTCACAGAATACCGTCAAAATACCAGTCAGACAATTTTCAGCTTACTTCCAGAAATTAGACGTTATGAAAGACGGCTATGACGGTACGGGACTCTTAATGTCATCCGAACAGCGTCAGGTAGCCGTGGATGAACTTCTAAAAGCCTTGCAAGAGCGACGCAATCTTGCGTGGCTTCCCATGCAGCGGCGCGTTCCACAGGAGCTTCGAGAGCAAGTCAAGCTCAGTGAACAAGCCACATTATTGGCAACGAGGATGAATCAATGTTTTTTAGGAGTGGGTGATGCAAGGGCAGTGATGCCGCCATTTATGGTGTCCATTTTTGAGCTTGCCGGCAGGGGCGCGATAAAACTTGGCTTAAGAAATGGATTAAAAAACGGCAAAGCAGTTATTGTGCGAGAGGGCAAAGCCTTGCGCGAAGCCGATGACTTCGTTGACTTGTATAAAGAGATTCCAGGCGAAAATGGTGGTCGAGTACCGACCTGTCAGCTATTCAATAGCGGGACCACGCCGCTACCACCAAAGACCATATTGTTTGCGAGCGGTTGGGATCGTCAAAATCCCAATCACACGGACCTTACGGCAGTTAGACTTTATAAAGATGCTCAGTTGACGCAGGAAACTGGCTATATGACTTGTGTTGGTGCTTTATCGGAGTATATGGGCCAACCGTCACCAATGTTTCCTCTAGGCGAGCTCGTAGCAACGTTCAAGGATCAAAGTGATTTTATATTTCAGGGTTATTTAGAATAAACTTGGTGAATATCCCAAAACTTGTTTCATTTCATGTCATGTAGGAGCAGTTAGCGCCACGAAAACGCGCGCTCATTGTTCCGCCAGAAATAGTTCATGGCCTTCAAGCCGCCTAGTCACAGACCAGGCGGCTTTTCTTTTGCTGTGGATTGATTTTTGCAAACGCTGGTTCGCACAGGTTCAGAATCGGGCCTCACTATTAACGAAGGAGATAATATGAAAGCAAAAATTTTAACAATGACGCTCGCGGCCGCCGGATTATCGGCAGCACTCCGAGCCGATCCCCAGCTATTAAGCGAATTTGATTTCGAACGAATAAATGCTGCAATTAGTGATGCGATGACGCCGGTTGTGGCGAAAAGTAACATCTTTTCACGTTTCACCTATTTGATCGATGGGTCCGAAACCAATATCGATCAGGATCGATACGCAGTTGATATGCAGGTTATCGGCAAGGAGCCATGGTCAGACGAGACATTTACATCAAATATTGGTTTGACTTTGGAGTACGGCAGCGAGGTCAACACTGATAAGCTAAAACTTTCCTATGAGGTTGATGTTGCGACAGATACGCTAGCCCTTATCCGTCATCATGCGCAAAAAAGTCGGGCATGTGAGGCAAAAAATCGAGCCTGGGGAGTATTGCGGGTTTCATTGGCCGAGGATTGCAATATCTTGCCACGCTTAACTAATGTGGCTTCATTTGACGAACTTTTTTCAATCTTAAGAGATCATATCGATAGTGCGAAATCCGCTGTTTTGGCTTATCGAAGTGAGCTGCAGAAGGCAGCAAGTGCGGTGAGTGGTGAAATGGCCGTTGATTCACTGGGCTCTCAGCTTGCGGAGGTCGACAGATATTTGACCGGAGTGTCGCAAGTTCAACTAAATAGGACGGTTGATGGTGTTGCTCTTGTAATCCCAGATTTCCCTGTCATGGGAATTGTCGATATGCATGATATTCAGTTTGATTTTTCTCCGGCCAAAATGCGAGGCCGAGGAAACGTTGCGATTGATATGAGTTCTAAGATCTATGATGCATTCAAGCCCGAACTCATTCAGATCCTGCGCGATCTTGAGAGGGGTGAAGACTATCCTAAAACCCTGATTCAAATGGAGACGAGATTTTGGCTTCGTTTAATGGAAGGTCATGTGCAAGGTCAGGGCGACTGACAGAGTGATTGTTTACAGGTGACATAAATAAAAAACCCCCGTCTAAATAATGAGTCGGGGGTTTTTCGTTTCAGTTATGACGTCGACTACTCTTGATCTGCCCCGTAATCATCTCCCTTTGCAGTGGTGATAAAACTCTCGGTAGCTCTTTCATGAGAAAATCGATATCGAGAAACGCCGACGCACTAATATCCTGCCAAACGACATCTTTTGCCGCGTTTAAGACAAAAAGACCATGGATGGGAAGACTTTCAAACTCGTCATAGGACCACATTTGTTTGAAAGCGGGTATGTTTGCGTCAGTTGATGCGATGGCAATCAGCTCAACTCCTTGACGGCCCAGTTCTTCTCGGTGAGCATCCAGAAGCGCAAATTGCTCGTCGCAACGGGGGCAGTTACCCAGCATAAAGGCAACAATAGCTGGTTTGTCGCCAACGGTTCGGGTGAGTGAGTGACGAGAACCGTCAGAGTTTGTCCACTCGAAGTTTGGAGCTTTGATTGATTGCCATAGTAGTGGTCCCATCTTTGAGTGATCGGGACGTTTCGCGTGAATAGGTCTCCATTTGTTGAACTTTAGACGCCAGTCTCCCCGGGGTAGCAAGTTACTTTGGCGAAGAGTTGCAATCAATTCGCGGTTAAAAGGTGACGTATCATCGATCTCTTGACTGACGGGTAGAAGAGCATCCAAATACGTTTTGGCTTTTTCGATTTCGTTGGCTTTTGCATTAGCGGCTGCAGCTAGAAGCTTAAATGGCACGTTATTGGTTGAATCATTGTCGGCAAGTTTAACGGCCAAATCTGCTGCTACTTCGTGCGCCCCTGCCATCATACCGTAGCGTACCAGGCGACTGAGTCCCCAGCCCGATTGAAGGTGTTGCAGAGATCGAAGGCGCGCAAACGCTTCTTGCGGATTTGTTTGATGGACAATGTCAGAAAGAGCCCTGGCCTCGGTAGCCAAGGGCTCAGCTAATTCATCGAGTGCCTTTTCGTCTAGCCTGCCTGTCATGGCGGCCGTCAGAGCTTTCAGGCGCCGACATGCTTCGAAGGAGTCTTTGTGGGCCGTGAACTCTTCGCACACCATAAATGGTGAGTTTGCTAGTACACCGGCATCCGACCAATATTCGCCTCGCTCCAATACTTCGGCGCTCCGCAAGACGCCATTTTGCACATGCTGATACTGATCAACTCGATTAAGTTTGGGATGGCGTGGTTGTGCGAGCATGTTGAAAGCATAAGCCTTGGCCTTTGCGAAGTTGCCCATGGACATAAGAGTCCTCGATAGCCATTCGTTGTTATGGGCGTGATTATGGAGCCAATATGGAAATATGCGGGATTTTTGCATGTAGTTGTGATCAATTCGTGCGGATGCTTCCTGAGACCACCATGTTTCAAACAAAAGACGAGCCCTGGAGTAGATGTGACCTGCCATATGCCAAAGATGAGCAATAGCGGGCCCGGAAAATCCACTTTGATCAGCTGAGTCCAGAGCTTTCGAAAAATTTTGGTCGGTGTCCCACATGTGGATTACGTAATGGTGGGCTGGGTGGTTTGGGTTAACGGTTAAAATTTCTTTAGCGAGTCGAAATAGTGTTTCTGACTGCACGCTCATCTCAGGAGATTCGGTTAGACCGGGTCGGTAGATGCGGTGAATCCAGCTATTAACAACGTAAAAAGCTTTCGCCTCCAGATCTTCAGGATGATCTCTAAAAATTTTCTCTAATAGAGATAGATGTCGATCAATCCGGCCCGCAGCTAGAGCCTCTACAGACTCTACGTAGAGTTCCTCTCGTTTACTGCTGTTGGCAGTTAATCGCTGCCTTGCATGTTCTGCAAATTTAGCCGCTCGATTGTTATCACCAACCCAAACGGCGCTAGACATCGCCATGCCCCAGTAAGCCAGAGTACAGTCCTTGTCGAGGTAGGCAGCTTGCCGAAATGATCTCTCAGATTCAAAGTTCAAAAATCCATGCAGCTGCCCGATCCCCTGGCGAATGAACGCGTTGGCTTCTGGCGTGCAGTTTGGCGTTTCAAATTGAATGGATGGCATCCCTTGCTCTAATGAGGCGAACTCTCTTGGTCCTTCGTCAAACGCAGGTCCTTGATGCGAGTGTCCTGGGGGTATTTCCTGAGACATGGCTGCGGGGCATGCCATGATCAGAAGCGACCCAATAAAGATGAAAACGTGTCGACCGATGCCCATAGAGACCTCTTGTTTTACGGATTGGTAATTTTCAGGGCTGATATTTGTACGGTAGACAGTGAAAATCAACATTAATTGTGTCTATTGATCTGCCGCTAAGAGCTCAAAGAGGCTGTAATTTAAGATAATATCGACTCTTGCGGGGCGTGTTTAAAAAATACCCACCATTTCCGGTACTTTCGGTTTCTCTCAGAAATTGGGACAATAAAGGGAAAGAAATCTATTTATTAAAATCTGGGAATGGGTATGCGCGTTCTATTAGTAGTCATAATGCTAATGATGGCAATCCCTCGCGTTGGATGGGCGCAGGCATCGGGCCAGAATGGTTCGATGTTACGAATTCCTGATGGTTTAGAAAAAGATGTCCAGTTCTGGGAGCGTATTTTCTCAGAGTATGACCCTGATGAGTGTGTTTTTCACGATGAATGGGACTTGGACGTTATCTATTATGTTGCAAGGGTTCCGCGAGTTCAGCGCGCCAGCGGTAGTAAGCTTTTAAAACAACACATTAAAAAAATCCGTTCTGCCTTGGGAAATATTGCTCGGACAGGACGTGCTTCCAGCGATTTTGAGCGCAAAATCTATAAGGCTGTTCCTAACGAAAAACGCAGCCGTGGTTTTTTTGCTGAGGCTCAGGATCAAGTCCGTTGTCAGCGTGGTGTTGAATTTCAAAAAAGTCTTAATCGGAGTCGGCAGTACGTGCATATGATCAAGCGTTCACTCAAGGAAAAGGGGCTACCTGAAGATTTGGCTTATCTACCCCACCTTGAGAGTGGATTTGATCGGTTTGCAACGAGTAAAGCGGGTGCCAAAGGTCTCTGGCAGTTCATGCCACATACGGCCCGCGCCGAGGGGCTCGTCGTACGCAGGAAAAAAGATTGGCGTGTGGATCCGAAATTATCTACCGATGCCGCAACCGATCATCTTGCAGGGATTTACCTAAGGACGAGATCGTGGGAGTTGACAATCACTGCATACAACTACGGACTCAATGGCGTTATGAGGGCGATTCAGAAATTTGGCAGCGACTACATGAAAATACGCAGTCATCACAGAACGAGTATATTTGGTTTTGCTGCGCGAAATTACTACCCGAGTTTTATTGCCGTTCGTAACGTGGCAATGAGAGAAGAATCTCGCATGGCACAAGTTTATGAACAGGTTGATAAACTGGCTGTTGGTGACGGTCGACCAGACCCAGCCGGCGAAACCGTTAGGTTTTAGATTAGCTGTCAAGCTTGAGAATAGCCGTAAACGCCGACTGCGGGATTTCGACAGAGCCGATCTGCTTCATCCGTTTTTTGCCTTCTTTTTGTTTTTCCAGGAGCTTTCGTTTCCTTGAGATGTCACCGCCGTAGCACTTAGCTGTGACGTCTTTGCGTAAGGCCGAGATGGTCTCTCGAGCCACGACCTTGCTTCCGATCGCTGCCTGTATCGCGATTTGAAACATCTGACGCGGTAACAATTCTTTCAACTTCTCGCACAGTTGACGACCACGACTGGCGGCATAACTGCGGTGAACAATGCAAGACAAAGCATCCACGGGCTCGGCATTCACTAAAATGTCTAGCTTCACCAGGTCACCTTCGCGGTAATCGAGCAGCTCATAGTCCATGGAAGCATAGCCTCGAGACATAGATTTTAGTTTATCGTGAAAGTCGAAGATCATTTCATTCATGGGGATTTCATAGGTCAGACGGACGCGTTTGGTCGTTGAGTACTCCATGGCGACCTGATGGCCGCGCCGTTCCTGGAGAAGCTTTAGCAGTTGTCCGAGGTACTCTTCGGGGGTGTGGACGACCATCGTGACATAAGGCTCTTCGAACTTGGCAATCTTTGTGGGGTCAGGCAGCTTAGCTGGATTTTCAATTTCGAGTAATTCGCCCTCGAGCGTATGAATTTTGTAAACGACCGTGGGTGCGGTGAATATCAGGTCTAGGTTGTATTCCCGCTCAAGACGCTCTTGAACGATGTCCATATGCAAAAGTCCGAGAAAACCAACCCTAAATCCAAATCCAAGAGCGTTGGAGCTTTCCACCTCATAAACCAAACTGGAATCATTGAGGGTTAACTTTTCAAGGCTATCCTTGAGTACTGGGTAGTCGCTCGACTCAACGGGAAATATTCCGCCAAAAACCATCTGCTTTGCTGGTTGGAAGCCAGACAGTGGATGCGAGGCCGGCTTAACGGCATCGGTGATGGTGTCTCCCACCCGTGTGTCGGCAACCGCTTTTATCGAGCCCGACACGAAACCGACCTCTCCGCAAGATAGTTGCTCGACTTCGACGCCCTTGGGAGTCAACTTACCGATCTTCAAGACCTCGTAGTTTTTTCCGGTCGACATCATTTGCATACGTTGACCTTTTTTTATGACTCCGTCCTTAACGCGAAGCAATGAGACGGCACCAAGATATGGGTCAAACCAGCTGTCAAAAATTAAAGCGCGAAGTTTTTGATCGTTATGATCATCTGGAGGCGGCACCCTTTGCACGATCGCTTCGAGAACGTCTTGGATGCCTATGCCAGCTTTGGCCGAACACTTAACGGCCTCGGTTGCGTCTATGGCCAATTCATCTTCAATTTCTTGAGCTACCCGATCAGGGTCTGCCGAGGGAAGGTCGATCTTATTAATGACTGGAATGAGCGCCAGGTTATTTCGCATCGCAAGTTGCACGTTTGCAACTGTCTGGGCTTCAACGCCCTGGCTTGCATCAACAATTACTAAAGCCCCTTCGCAGGCCGCTAGGCTTCGAGATACCTCGTAAGAAAAATCCACGTGGCCCGGGGTGTCAATCAGGTTTAATTGGTAGGTTTGCCCATCCTTGGCTCTGTAGCGCATGCAGCAAGTCTGCGCCTTTATCGTGATGCCACGCTCTCTCTCAAGATCCATTGAGTCGAGAACTTGATCCTTCATTTCCCGATTACTGAGAGTACCGGTATATTCGATGAGGCGGTCTGCGAGCGTTGACTTACCGTGATCGATGTGCGCCACGATGCAAAAATTTCTAATGAATTTAGGGTCTTGCAAGTAAGTCTCCGTCATCAAGGCGTGAAGGCCCCCATTGTGCTTAAAGCTTTGGCTTGCTGCAACCGAAAACTTGCCATCTGGGCTAGGATTCTTGAGGTTTTAACCGTTATTTTAGTTTGGATGGGGTGATCTTTGCGGCACATTTTACTACTCCCACGTCTTTTCATGCTTAATCTCGCGGCGATAGCGGTGCTTTCCTCGTGCTCAACGCTAAAGGCGACTTTGACTAGTAGTAAACCAAAGGCTGGTCCAGCTTTCTACGTGCTACGCGAGGGGCAGCGTATCGAGCAGAGACCGCCGCTCCCGGATCGTATGGACATCGGTGTTAATTGGACCTACTCAAACGGGGATAAAACAAAAGAGTCTTTCCGAGGCTGGGACTTTGATCGTGATGGTCAATTTGACATGCTCGAAGTCGTAGACCAAGCGGGTGCTCCGGTCTCCTGGTCCTATGACTTTGATGGAGATGCCTTAATTGACGTCGTAGAGCTTCCGGGCTCTAGTCCGAGCGATGAGGTAGGTGCCTCCGAGAGTTTAGATCCCGGGCGATAGAAACCAGATTTGTGAGGATTAGCGAAGTTTTGCCACGACGCCGTTGACCTTGGCCGCGGAGTTCACTTTGGCTAGGACTTTCTGGGCATCATCTGGATTTGTAAACATTCCGAGCCTGACTCGGTAAATAACCTGGCCACCTCGTCGCATCGGCGTATAGAATCCCTCGATACCGCGAGCCTTCAGTTGCAAAAGAAGGGTTTCGGCATCTTCGCGCTCCGTGAAATTGGCGAGTTCGATTGTGAATCGACTAGCCTGTTTTATTCGATTCTGGAAGCTGGGCTTTGGTGAAGCCCCCACTGACTCATAGAAAACCGGTTTAGCGGCCTCAGCAGAGTCGTTATCTTGCTTATGGGTGATAGCAACGCTGGAGGGTCCGATCATCTTGGCTTTTTTGAGGCCTCGAGATAACAAAAATGACCCCGCAAATATGACCGTTACAAGGCAAGTCAAAACAATTATAAACTTCTTCATCGTGTACCTTTTTGCTCCAAACCAGTATAGTTTGGGGCTTGGTTTGTTGGGTCCGTTAAAAGCCCTACTTCCAATTATAAGGCATGTTCGACTGGCCACTCAAGAGTGGGTCATAATTTGAATACCGGAGCTTCATTGGAAAACAAGGCTATAGAGATATCCGGCGTCCAGACCAACAATCTCAAGACCTTGGATGTTAGAATTCCGCTGAATAAACTGACGGCTGTTACCGGTGTTTCCGGCAGCGGGAAAAGCTCGTTGGTTTTTGACACCTTGTATGCTGAGGCTTACCGCCGTTACGTCGAAAGTCTAAGTAGCTTCGCTCGGCAGTACCTGAAGGCCATGCCCAAACCAAAAATCTCAGGCATCAAGAATCTTCCTCCGGCCATCGCTGTTCAGCAGTCAAGATCTGGAGCCAATAACCGCTCGACCGTCGGAACTCTCACTGAAATGCATGACATTCTGCGAGTGATCTTTTCCCAGGCAGGTCAGATCGTATGCTCTCAATGCAAAAAAACGGTCGAAAAAGCCGACCCCGATCAGATGGCGCAAAACATTCTCTCCAATTTTATTGACCGAAAGATCATGCTGGGAGCTCCCATGGACTCATGGGAGGGATTACCAGACAAGGAATTAAAGGCACTACTTCAGGGTCAAGGATTTACAAGGATATGGACCGGTGGAGAGGTTAAGCGACTTGAAGATATCAAAAAGATGGATAGATCCTCGTCTTGGATCGTGGTTGATCGGATTTCGGTGGACGCAGATTCGGGTAAGCGGTTAGTTGAGGCATCTGCACTCGTTTTACGTTTAGGTCGTGGTCGCGCGGCTGTCATTGATCAGGATGGTCGATTGACAGAGTTTTCACGGCGCCTCGAATGCTGCGGTATTCAGTACACAGAGCCGACCATGGCATTGTTTTCATTCAATCATCCAATTGGGGCATGCGAAACGTGCCAGGGATTTGGAAGTAGCACGGATCTCGATGAAACGAAAATTATCCCTGACTCATCTCTCTCGCTGGCCGACGAGGGAGTGGTGTGCTGGAATTTTGGTGAGCACCGTGTAGCCTACCGCGACGCTTTAAAGTCCGCTCAAAGTAAAAAGTTTGACGTCAAAAAGAAGGCGTTTTCTGATTATTCAGATGAAGAGAAGCAGTGGCTTTGGAATGGTGATCGTAAAATTTTCGGTGGAATTCGCGGTTACTTTCGATGGCTTGATACAAAGAGGTATAAAGCGCACTACCGTATTCATGCCGCAAGGTTTAGAAAGTATATTACGTGCCCAACTTGCGGTGGTCGGCGATTAAATGAACGTGCGCGCGCAATTCAGGTCGCAGGGAAATCCATCAACGAAGTAGCTGCTCTTGATGTTAATCATCTTAACGATTGGCTCAAGTCTATCGATTCGATGGGGCTTTCTGCGATTAAGGGTCGCGATTCGTCTGGTCAGGGAATTGCGGAGGCCATTCTTGAGGCGCAGTCTCGAATGGACTACCTTCGAAAGATGGGGCTTTCATATCTATCCATGGAGCGTAGCGCCAAGACCCTGAGTGGTGGAGAGTTGCAGCGCATCAACATGTCCAGATGTTTGGGGAGTGTGCTGACTGATACGTTGTTTTGTCTTGATGAGCCAACGGCTGGGTTGCACGCAAGAGATAGCTCTAATCTTTTATCGGTGATTAGAGAGCTGCAGTCACAAGGCAATACAGTCGTCGTCGTTGAGCACGAGAAAACGATTATCAATAATTCTGATTACTTCATAGAGATAGGGCCAAAAGCCGGTCACGAGGGCGGCTACCTGGTTTATCAAGGTACGCCTGCGGCACGTCGAGTATCAGTTCAAAAAGAAACACTAAGCCCAGACGCTGGCACTAAAGGTTGGAAGTTTATTCAACTTAAAAATGCCAGCATTCACAATCTTAAAAACGCATCGGTAGATATACCGATTGGCAAGGTGACGGCCGTGTGCGGCGTGTCTGGTAGCGGCAAGACGAGTCTTATTAGGCATACTTTGTATCCGCTACTTCAGGAGACATTTGGAAATCTTAAAGAATCAGATAGACCGACCTCGGGTTCTGTAGGGCCAGGGCAAAATATAAAATTACACGAAGACGTGTTGATGGTTTCACAGATCGCTCTTGGGCGAAGTAGTCGTAGTACGATCGCCACGTATCTTGATGTGATGGATCTTGTTCGCAAGTTGTTCGCCTCTCAAGAGGCTGCAAAAAACCTTGGATTAACCCCTGGTTCGTTTAGTTTCAACAGTCCTGGCGGTCGATGTGAGACATGCCGAGGTCTTGGTACGGTCGTGGAAGATTTATCCTTTCTTGGCGACATGGAAATCGTTTGTCCCGCCTGCGCTGGCACTCGTTTTGAAGAGAAAGTTTTGTCGGTCACATTCAAAGGTAAAAATCTTGTAGATGTCTTATCCATGACGGCATCAGAAGCGAGAACATTCTTCTTTGATCAACGGGCTATTGTCGAGTGTCTTGACGCAGTATTGAAAGTCGGGATGGGATACGTAACGTTGGGGCAATCGACTAGCTCATTTAGCGGGGGCGAGGCCCAAAGGCTAAAGCTCGTGCAGATTATGCGAGATGCTCGAAAAGGTAAGCCGTCAATTCTCATTTTTGATGAGCCAACGACAGGATTAAGTGACGTCGATGTAGCAAGCTTGCTATCCCAGTTTCGCGAGTTAGCGGGGTTAGGTCACACGGTTATAATTGTGGAGCATCATTTGGACGTGCTCCGTCAAGCTGATTGGCTCATAGAGATGGGTCCAGATGCGGCCGAAAATGGTGGCGAAGTAGTCTATTCAGGTGCGCCCCTAGGCCTCAAAAACAACCCCAGAAGTGTTACCAAAAACTATCTGTTCTAAAAACTAAATCAGTCCTGAACGATCAGGGAGCTTTCGTGAAGACGGATGGGTCTAGTGCGACAGGGCGAGTATTTTCGCTGCGTCCGTCAGTAGCCGTGCCGGTTGCCGTCATGTAGCCAAAATAAAGTAGGCCTTCTGCTACTTTGAAAATATCGTACTCTACATCAAATTCAGCGCGCGCCGCAGCATTGGATGCGCAGTTATTAGCCGTGAGTTCTTTTGGTACATTTTTCACGAAACCACCGCCACAGTAGGCTGGTGTCGTGGCGTTACCGTTGTAAAGTGACACGTAGTCGTCGGTTGTTAACGTTAACGTTAGAGTTTCAGTTTGCCGATTGAATTTTTTTGCACCGGCGGCCCCAACTACGAAGTCACCTATCGAGAAGGTCGAAACACTACCTAAAATCGGTTTGGTATTCAGCTCGGTTTGGCAATTTTGATCCGAATAAGAACGCAGTGCACTTGTCATCTTCCCGCCCGAAAAAACAAGTGTCTGCCTCTCAAAGAAGCTGCTGCCAAGTTGGTCGGTTTGAGCCCTGCACATGGATATCCAAGTGCCGTCTAGTTCAGACCCTGAATTAGCATTACTTCTTGGGCGGCATGATAAGGCACTGCACATTAGTATGCCTAGTACCAGCAAAGACCCCATACGGGGAAAAACCACGCCGATAGATGTCATAAAAGAGGTCCCTCCCTGGTGGCCAGTGTGGAGGGTTATTATTTCCTATAAACCTAATTTACTCAAGACTCACTAAACCCGTTTTCAATCGTACTATGTGCGGTCTTGCGTTAGCGTCAACTCCATCTTGAACGGCTCACCATTAGCCTTGTGGCCTCTGATGATGACTGGCTTTGAATGGATAAGATGTGGAAGCAGATATCCCACCTCTTCCACCTGGAAGTCAAATTGTGTATCGCTCCCGACGTCTATCACTAGGTCTAATGGCGGTCTGCAATCGTCTTTAGAAAGTGAGTGTCCTGTCTGATACAAAACCCTCAAAATTTCTGGCGAAAAAGATAAGGACTTGACCCAGGAAAGATTTTGCTCAGAACGAATATCCAGAGATTGTAATTCGTTCTGAGATAGTGCGCGCACCGTCGACGGCGTACGGGTATTTACCGATTGTAGTTGGGCGCGCTTGACCTGCCCATCCACTAGCTCCGCTGACAAGTTGTAGTGTCTAAAAAGCGCATGGAGACGACACGCTTCACCGAAGGATTCGTACTTCAGATCAACCCGAATTCCGACATTGAAAAACTCGCTGGCCAATAGAGACGAGGAAAATAAGAAAAAACCGGATAGCACGCCGAGCACGTACGTCTTCATAGTGTGTGGTCCTTACTTTAATATTACTGGGGGCGTTCATGCACAGGCGTCGAATGACCAGCGCCTAGCTCCCGACTTATAGGGCAAAATGAACCGCATTAAAAATCTATAAATGGACTGCTTGCTATCAGCAAAAGCGATAGAACTGGTGCGCCGTGCGTTTAGGGCTGATTCAAGTACGCAGCCAAAGCTTCGATATCATTGGCCAAATGAGGCATTGCCGGCATGGCGTTACTCGAACGCTTCGGAGTGTAGCCGTCCGGGTACTTTGCATGCAGGAGACGGGCGGTAAGGAGCTCTTTTGATGAACCATACACATCAGGGCCGAGGCTGCCGGGTAATTTTGGATTGCTACTGTGGCATGACGTACAGTTGGAGACGTAAACGGCCTTACCCCTTGCGATGAGTTTCGCTTCGGGGCTTTCTTGCTCCGTATTGTTTTGAGTCTTGGATGACTTACCGAAAGGGCAGCCCGAGACCAGCAAAGCCATGACTGACAGAGAGATGAATGTGACAATTTGTCTCATGGTCTTGGCTGGCCTCAGCTGTTTTTACGTATTCAAGCTAAGAAATAAATAACACCAAAAAGAACAGCGGTCAGTCCCACGCCGGCGTGGATAACACCGCGCACGCTCGCAAGCGGTCCAAGTTTGCCCTTGATGGCATTTGCTTCAAGAAGTGCAATCACAACGCAGCAGGCGGCTAGTGCCCCCATGTAGTCTCCGCTGGTCGGTGCATGAATGTTCAAGTGCGATGCGGCTCCCATGAAAAACAGCATGGGAATTGAGAACATGGTATTTGATCTTGAGGCCAATAAAGCCGCAGCTCCTTTAGCCGCCGCATTAGGTAATGCAGCCTTTCCTTGCGCCACGTTGGTCGTTGACTCGATGACTACTTTTTGTGACGGCCAAATAATAAGCCAAACGTTTAAAAACATGATGGTACCAAGAAGAGCACCTACCGATATGAAAAGTCCATAGGATGTCTTGAGGGCTTCACCGCCGACCTTGTGTCCCCAGATTCCTAGCATGACAAGGCCTGTGATGAAGGTGAACATCGCGCCCCAGCGGAACCACCACAGAGCGCGCGGTACGAGCTTTTGAATCGCGTTAGATTTCGTTGCAGCGTCAGTTTCGCCGAAAAAAGGCACTTGCGTGAAATTGAAGTAGTACAAATGGCCTATCCAGATGATGCCAAATACGTAATGTAGCCATCGCATCAAAAAATTTACAATATCGGTTGTTTCCATGACTTTGTTACTCCTAAGTCCTTAGTACGCTAGTGAGTGCCGTCCCGGCCGTCTAAAGCCGTCAGCGCTCTAATATCTCAAATGTTGACTAAAATTAGCAACAAAAATGCGGCGAGATTACTGGCGAATGCGGGGTGCTGCATCTAATTTACTCAAGATGATGTCGGAGCCTGTGATCAGGGTACAAGAACAGGTTCGCGCTCCAGTCGTACCCCGAACTTTTGCTCGACATTCGTGGTGATGAAGTCGGCAAAGTCCAGAATATCTTTGGTAGAGGCATATCCCGGATTAGTAAGGGCTAGGACGTGTTTTGTCGAAACTCTCGCGCCTGCAAATACTTGTCCTTTATTGATGCCAGAGTTTTCGATGAGCCATGCAGCTGATAATTTCCAGAGATTATTTCCGACGTGATGGGCAACAAATGGACGGCTCGATTTTTCTGCTGCAGAGATGCCTTCGACTTTTTCTTTTAGTAGTTGGGGTACAACGGGGTTCATGAAAAAGCTTCCGACACTCTTGGTGTCAGGATCTCTAGGGTCAATAACCATGCCTTTTGATGCTCTGATCTTGATGACATGCGCGCTCAACAAGGTCAGTCGCTGTGATCGAGTGGCGGCCTGCCAAGCAGTGTCTGCTTCCAGAGAGGCCTTAAGCTCCTCATACCGAGGTTCTGGTTCTTGTGTCTGAGAAAGCCTGAAGGTCACCGAGGTTATAATGAATTTATCAAGGTCATCTGCTTTAAATCGACTTTGACGATAGCCAAACCGGCAGTCTTTCGCAGTGAATGTGCGGGGGACTAGAGTAGACTTTTCGATGGTTTGAACAACTTCGATAACGTTTGCAACTTCCTGACCGTAGGCACCAACATTTTGAATGGGTGTAGCGCCAACAAGACCTGGAATTCCCGCCAGTGTCTCAACACCGGACAGCTCCCTATCGATACATGATTGGACAAATTCACTCCATTTGACTCCGGCACTTGCAGTGACTCGCCCATCCGTATCAAAAGATACACCCTGTGTAGCCACTTGCAACACTAGGCCTTGAAAGCCATCGTCCGAAATTAAAACGTTACTACCACCACCCAGAACAAACACCTTGAGGCCTCGCGATTTTGCAAATTTAAGCCCTTCGATTATGTCCTTGTTCGATGCGCACGCTAAATAAAAGCGAGCTGGTCCACCCGTTCCAATGGTGGTGAGAGGTTTGAGAGGTGTGTTTTCAAGTATCTTCAAATTCAGATCAATCTCTTGTTTCGAGGTAAGACTTTCCAACGATTATACAATAGTTTTTGTGAACAGATGTAAACGAAGGTTTTATCCTGCGCGCTTGATTGCGGCCGTAACAACGAGAAGTGGCACAGCAGTTGCTTATGTGAGAGCGACGCAACACACGCAGGGCCAACCCGTCAAAATGGCGTCACATGTCGAAGTCCCACCGTAATTTCCGCTTTTAAATTCCCTTTTCCTCAACACTAAGGTCCTGAATCCACCCTCAAGGGGTGAGACTTCAGGGCCGGCCCGGTGTTTTCAAGGTATGCCTTTGTTACCAAAAACAAAACAACACCATTAAATACATGCCAAAGTAGGTGAGTACCCATACTCCATTGCTCGCACAGACGCATATCGACAGTTCTAAAAAACAGTGACAAGGAGAACGTCAAAGCTGCCGATCCCACGGCGAGAAATTTCCGTGTATCTCCACGCCCCCCATAGTAGCAACTGATGCCGAACAAAGTGATCCAAGTACCAAAATAGGCCTCTCCACCGTTTGCGGCTTGGCTATCGGCAAGTTTCGAGCAAACAAATGAGAGAAGGAAAAAACAAACGAATAAACCAATCGAGGCAAACAGGTTCACTTTGGCTTCATATCGAAGAAACAACCAAAGATAGGTGAGTACAAAAACACCGATCGGAATAATGTCAGCCCACATCGACCAGAGGTTTGCCAGACTGTGAAATAGCGCGCTACCAAGCCCAATAGTGATCATGAGACTTGGTAACAGTTGAGAGCCCGGTCGTTGCCGGATGTGTGGATTATTTTTAACAAATTTTAAAATTGATAAGCCTGCAATAATGAAGCTAAGATTTGTTACCAGATTCATCGGCTCGGCCAGGAGGCCCTGCGCAGTGCGCTCGCAGTACTGGTCGATAGGAGCAAAAGGGTTCAGTATCAGGCTGGGATTGGCAATTTCTTGTGTCATTTTATCCATTTGGCTAGTATACGGAAGTTCCGGAGGATCGTCACCATGAGCCATGCATCAAACACTAAAGCGTCGGTAACGACTGACATCATATGCCAAAGAAAAGGGTCTTCTGATCGGATCAGTATGGTCACGTGCTACGATGCTGCATTTGGTCGGATTGTCGAGTCGTCTCCAATTGATATGGTTTTGGTGGGAGATAGCCTTGGAAATGTCCTATTAGGCTACGAATCAACTATTCCTGTTACATTAGAGGACATGATTCATCATTCAGCGGCTGTCACCCGAGTCGTCAAACGCCCCTTTGTGGCAGCAGACATGCCATTTATGACCTATAAGAATAGAGATGATGCTTTATCCAATGCGGCTAAACTAATGCAACTAGGCGGTGTCAAAGGCGTGAAGCTAGAGGGGGGCGAATCGATTTGTCCTCAGGTAGAAGCGTTGACCCAAGCGGGAGTTCCCGTTATCGGTCACCTGGGGTTGACCCCACAGAGCGTTCATACCCTCGGTGGTTACCGCGTGCAGGCTAAGGCAAAAACTGAGCAAAAGAAGCTCATGGCGGACGCCAAAGCTCTTCAAGATGCTGGGGTTTTTTGTGTGGTTCTCGAGATGATTCCTGCGGCTCTAGCGGAGCAGGTCACAAAGACTTTAAAAGTGCCAACCATCGGCATAGGTGCAGGAGCCGGCTGTGATGGACAAGTTTTGGTCATGCACGATTTGCTTGGATTCGACGCGGATTTTAATCCTAAGTTTTTGAAGAAATATGCAAATTTTAATGAAAGTATCGCCAAGGCTTTACGTGACTATGATCGGGACGTGAAAACTGGTAAGTTTCCTGCCGCGCAGCACAGTTTTGGTTCTTAATCTGGTTTTTAGTTATGAGACGAATTTTTGTTTGAGGTCGATTCCGCAATGGCAAAGCGAGATTATTATGAGGTTCTTGGAGTAGCGCAGAGTGCGTCTTCTTCCGAAATTAAGTCCGCATATCGGAAACTCGCCATGAAATATCATCCGGATCGTAATCCTGATGACCTAGCGGCAGAGGAGAAGTTCAAAGAGGCTAGTGAAGCATACGAAGTCCTCTCCGATGCTGACAAGCGTGGACGCTACGACAGATTTGGTCACCAAGGCGTCAACAGCCAAGGCTTTCAAGACGTCAATGATATCTTTTCAAGCTTCGGTTCAATTTTCGAAGATTTTTTTGGTTTCAGTGGGGCCGCCGGTGCTGGTCGCGGCCGCGTCCGGCGCGGGGCCGACCTTCGTTATGATATGGCTATTGAATTTGAAGAAGCCGTTTTCGGTGTTGAGCGAGAGGTTGAACTTGAGAGGCCAGTTCGCTGTGACACTTGTGAAGGGTCTGGTGCAAAACCTGGAAGCGGACGAACCACTTGCCGAACGTGCGGAGGTCAAGGCCAGATCAACCGCGCGCAGGGGTTTTTTGCAATTCGGACCACGTGTCACTCGTGTGGTGGAGAAGGGACAATTGTCGAAAAGCCGTGTACCGACTGCCGTGGCATTGGTCGCGTTAATAAGAAACGCAAGCTAAGCATAAAAGTACCAGCGGGCGTCGATTCTGGCGTCAGGCTGAGGCTTGCTGGCGAGGGAGAGCCAGGACCAGCAGGCGGCCCGAGTGGAGATCTTTTTGTGGTACTCCACGTCAAGGAGAGCAATCGTTTCATTCGAGATGGTCTTGATTTGATTATGGAGCAGCCCGTCGGGATCGCACAGGCTGCCTTGGGTTGTAAGATCAAAATCAAGACTCTTGATGAGGAAAAGGACATCGAGATACCAGCGGGTACTCAGTTTGGTGAACGCATCACGATTGCAGGTGCAGGAGTGCCGCACTTGAAAGGTGTGGGCAGAGGTGATCTTCACGTCGAGATTCGAGTGGTGGTGCCCAAGAAATTAAACAAAGAACAAAAAGAAATTTTGCAGAAGTATGCTGACGTTTCAAAAGAGGGAACGTCCGGTTCTGGGTCGGGCTTTTTGCACAAGATTTTCGGCCAAGAATAGCAAGCGACTTTCGCTATAAGCATCTAATTTTAATGGACAAAACAAGGCCGCTTTCCAAGCGGACCTTGTTTTTATTGATTTTTAAATTATTTTAATGTATATCAATGAAAAATCGGAGATTTTTATGAAATCATTTTATATCTTGTCCGCTAAAGTGGTTCTTTTATCGTTCGTCTGCCTATCCCACCAACCGCTGTTTGCGGATCGCGAGGTCAGAGGACAGGGCTACTTCGCACGTAAGGTTCCGCCATCGGGTGCGAACTGTCACGAGCAAGCTAAGGAATTGGGACGTCGTTTCACGATGCTTACTGGGTTAGCTGCATCGGCCAGCTGCGAGTCATCGGGTGAAGCAGGGCATGATTTCTTGATCCGCTACGAGGCCAGTGAGCCGCTTGAAGTTTTGACCTCTGCGACCGAGATTGGATTTCCGGGTCAAGGCTACGAGTTTTCCTCCAAAGCTGAATGTGAGAGAGAGCTGCCCGGAGATGTGGAGGTTTTTCGCTCAAAAGCCGGACAGGAACCACTACTCTCTTTTTGTAAATCTCAGGAAAATTACTACGGCCGAGTTCGTTGGGCCTTGATCGTGGAAGGGTTTGCGAAGCTTGAGACCAAGAACGCTTGGGCTTCATCTCTTTTCCCAGGGCTTCCAAAAAGTGAATTGGTTGCTCAGGTCAAGAGTGACGTAAAATCAACGTTTACAGATAGTGTGACTGATGTTCGTCATGTATTTTTACAGGACGGTGAGCATGGGCACCTACGATTGACGGTAAATTATTACGGTAGATACGATGAGCAATTAAAGGCTTTTTCGATTGCATCGATCGGCTCGATGGCCCACTGCTTGGTCGCCCACAATGAGATGGAGCGCATAAAGAATCAGACTAGTAGCGTTAAAACACTCAACTACTGCGTTGATAATCCATACGATAATGGTGCAGATTTGGTTATCGTTGCGGATGTAACCCGTTGGTACTCCTTACGACAATCGGCAGAGACTTTTAAATCGTATGATGAGTGCGCGACGGCTAGGGCGCCTCTTTTAGATGTTTACAGGTCAAACTACCCGCAGCAGATCCTAGGCGGTTTTTGCACGGAGTGGGGATCTAATTGGAAAATCAATATTTTAGAGTTATCATCGTCACGATAATGGGCTGATAACTTTACTATTCGAGGCTAGGCCAATGTTTAGAGCATTCGCAGCTTTGCTGGCATGTTTTATTGTTTCTGCAGCGTGGATTACTACACCCACTGAAGCCCAAGATCGTAAGTCAGCGGTTGCTGGTAAACCTTGGTTGGGCGTTGGAATTGAACGTGGCAAGATCGGTGTCTTAGTCAAAGGCGTTATCCCTAATACGCCAGCCGAAGGGGCTGGATTTAAAGTCGGCGATGAAGTTCTTAAAATTGATGGAAAGCCCGTCAAAGATCCTCAGGAGCTTATTTCTATCATACAAGCTTCCGGCATTGGACAAACAGTAAAAGTTGAGCTTTTGCGGGATAAGAAAACGATCACGAAAACTTTGAAGTTAGTTGTTCGACCTGATGAGCTGAAGTTACTTCGAGACCGTTTGGTTGGAAAACCAGCGCCGAAATTTGACCTTGAGGTCATTGAGGGTAAGGAACCGGGAAGCTCGAAGTCTTTGGCTGGACGCGTCGTTTTAGTTGAGATTTGGGCTACTTGGTGTCCGGCCTGCCGCGCAAGTCATCCGAGGCTGTCTGAGTTTGCTGCAGCTAATCCTGAAATTGCTGTCATTGCGATTAGTGACGAAGATAAAGAAACGCTGAAAGCATATTCAAATCGGATTAAACCGAAGTTTACTGTCCTTCGCGATCCCGACGGTAAGGCGACCGCGGAGTGGATGGCCTCAGCAATTCCAATGATCAGCGTTATCGGTAAAGACGGCAAAGTCATCTTTGCTACAGTTGGTGCTGGTGAAGACCTAGAAGAGGCCGCTAGAGTTGCGCTTGAGGCTGCAAAGACAGCCAAGCCAAGCAAGTGAAATCTTACCTGCTCGCTGAACCGAGTGGCTTACCGCGTGTGCTGGAATTCGAGGGCGCTGCAGGCTGTGTCATGAGTTTTTTGTGGAGTGTCATCACGGAATCAAGCTCTATGGCGTCAAGATTTCTCGTGTTGTAATGAAATTGATCGATGATGGCTTCTTCTTTCAAAGTATCCACACTGACTCGTCGCGGCAATCTAAAATGCTCGAGTTTTCCTATCTGGTCATTGGAAATGAAAATCCGTGCAAAGCCCTGAGGAAACCTCGTCTCCATGGAGAGGAGGTTGTAAAAGTTGTGATCGACATCGCACTGTTTACAGTATTTCCACTTGTGCTTTTCAGTACCGGTCTCAGCGTTTGTCTTTTGACAACTTTCGCAGTACTTCACAACTCTAAAGTTTTTGCTGACCAAATATTTGAATTCAACTTTCCTGCGCAGAGCTCGGTCGTTTGCAATAGAGAGAAAAAGTTGGTTTTTTAACTCAAAAAGCTCTCGTCTGGTGTCAGCCTTCGGGGCTTTTTTGGCGTGGCTTGTGAGCATGAGGCCCGTGAATATTTTGTACGCGAGACCACGCTCCTCTTTGGGCAGGTTGGCCAGAGTCTCAAATAGTGCTGCGTAGCGCTTAAATAATCCACCAAGAGACTTTTGAGCATTTTTTACAAGTATAAGATCACCAGCAAACTGAAGCTTCAGTGTACCTGAGGCCACGCGTTTGGGCTTTTTAGAGTCTCCCTCGGAAGGTAGTTGGGACGGAGAGGCTGCTTTGATGGCTGTGGGAGATTTTGAGCTCGGCTTTGGCTCCGTGGCGGTGACTTTCTTTTTTTTGTATTTGGCCACGTTGGGGCGTCCTCAAAAATGTTGTCGGAGGCTTGCCCTTCTGTGCAGCCTCGCGCTTTAGCTTAGCACAGGTTTTGTAAAAATTAAACATTAATTACAGGCGCTTACGAAGTCTTAAGCCTTTTGCCCTCTGAAGCCTTCGACAATGTTGACTCTGCTTCCCACCCAGGCTGGATAAAGGCCAGCCAGCACACATATCAAGCAGCCTCCCAGGGCCATACTTAGGTAGACACTCCAGTCATACGTAACCGGCAGTCTGGCCAGTAAGTACAAGTCTGGCAGGTTTACAATCTCAAACGTTTCCAGAATCTTGCTAATGATGAAAGCCAGAATGATTCCGAGAATTGCGCCAATGGTTCCGAATAAAAATCCTTGAAACAGGAAGATTCTGAGGATATCCCGATTCGATGCTCCAATCGCTTTGAGCACCGATATGGAGCGTTGCTTCTGGGTCACAGTGATGAACAGAGTGGTTAGGATATTAAATCCGGCGACAAAGCCCACCAGGGCGACAATCAGCGCAATAACGGCCCGTTCCATGTTCATACTTTCAAATAACTCTTTATTGAAAGATTGCCATTCTTTGATGGTCAGGTTGTATTTTAGCGCCATACGATCGGCTATTTCGGTGGATTTTTTTGGTGACTTTAAACCGATTTCTAGACCGTGGACTCGGTTATTCATTTTGAAAAAGGCTTGAGCGTCGTTGAGAGCCATAATTCCGATGCGATTGTCGTAATGCTTCAACCCCGAGTCATAAACCCCGACGACCTTGAACTCGCGAATCTCACCAACTGATGAGGACTCGGGTGCAATTAGATTGATCGTATCACCAACCTTAGACTGTAGGATCGACATCAGGCCAACGCCTACGATGATGGGTTTTGGCCCTGTGTACTTGCCTCCTGACTCAAAAGAAAAATTCAGCTCGTCAAGTGCTCCTGGTGGTCTCACGTACGGGGTGAGATCCTGAGCCGCCTTGCGGAAGGTCGGGTGGATGCCCCGGACCAAGATGTTGTGCATCAAACCATCTTTTGTGGCCATGGTTTCAGAATGGACAAACGGACTCACTCCGCTCAGTTCCGAGCCGAAGTCGCGTTTAATTCGCTTTGACCAGGCGTCCGGATCGGAAATCCCAGCTGGAAATTGAAAGGCCAAAACATGCGCGTTGGCCGCTAGGAAACGGTCCCGGAGCTGTGTTTCAAACCCATTGATAACAGCAAGTACCACGATCATGGCCGCGATGCCGATACTGATTCCAACGATTGAAAGTACGGTCATCCAAGACAGATAGCGACTAGATCCTGTTGATATCAGGTAGCGTCTTGCAATTAATGGAGCGACTGACATGGCGCAGATGAGCCTTTTCGAAAGTTTTTAAAGCGGCCGAGGCCCTTCAGATTTTCGTCTGGAAGATCAGATAGTAGCGGGAAGTTTGTAGAAATTGAAGGGAATTTAAGTGTAGACTCTGGGGCCTTAAAATAGCTCTAGAATTTGACCCGAGGTGGAGGAGGCCAAATGACCATATCAACTGACTTTTTGAACAAATTAGGCATACGAGGCGAGATGGACAGTGTTCACTCGGGAACGCGTAGCCTCGGCTCAAAAAAGCACGGTATTTTTGAGAGCTATAGCCCTGTCGATGGCAAACTTATCGGAAAAATTTATAAGGCATCCCGAGCCGATTACGATGCACTGGTCAAGCAGTCACAGCAAGCTTTCGTTGAATGGCGAAAAGTTCCCGCGCCGAAACGTGGCGAAGTTGTTCGACAGATTGGAAACAAGCTGCGTGAGTTTAAAGAACCGCTGGGCATGCTCGTCAGCTACGAAATGGGTAAGTCATTGCAGGAAGGATTAGGCGAAGTTCAGGAAATGATTGATATCGCCGATTTTGCGGTAGGACTGTCTCGCCAGCTCTATGGTTTGACGATGCACTCCGAGCGCCCTTCTCACCGTATGTATGAACAGTGGCATCCGATCGGGATCGTTGGAATCATCTCGGCGTTTAACTTTCCCGTAGCGGTTTGGTCATGGAATAGTTTCATCGCCATGGTTTGCGGTGACGTTTCTATCTGGAAGCCGAGTGAGAAGACGCCTTTGTCGGCGGTTGCGTGTTTCAATATTATTAAAGACGTTTTGTCAGCCAATAAGGTTCCTGAGGGCACTTTGGCGATGCTTGTCGGAGACGTGTCAGAGGTCGGAGAGCCCATGCTGTCGGATGAGCGCATCCCTCTGGTTTCTGCTACGGGGTCGTGCCGTATGGGTAAGCGAGTCGGCGAGGTCGTCGGCAAAAGGCTTGGTCGCTCACTTCTTGAGTTGGGTGGTAATAACGCTATCATTTTGACGGAGAACGCTAATCTTCAATTAGCAGCTCCCGGTGTGGTTTTTGGTGCTGTTGGCACGTGCGGTCAGCGTTGCACCACGACGCGTCGACTGATTGTACACGCGTCAATTTATGACAAAGTAAAAGAGATGCTACTAAAGGCTTACGGTGGCCTTAGAATCGGCTCTCCCCTTGACGAGAAAAATCATGTTGGCCCATTGATTGACAAAGATGCGGTCAAGATGATGCAGGCAGCCCTCGCAAGTGCTAAAGAGCAGGGTGCCAAGGTTATATTTGGCGGTGAAGTTCTCGATGGATTTGAGTCGGGATGTTATGTGAAGCCTGCTATCGTTGAGGCAAAAAACTCGATGCCAGTCGTGCAAGAGGAGACATTCGCTCCGATTCTCTATTTCATTAAATATGAGGGGTCGGTGGACGAAGCGATTCACATGCAAAACGACGTGAAACAGGGCCTGAGCTCTGCCATTTTCACTGATAGTATCCGCCAAGCGGAAGCCTTTTTGGCTGCCTGGGGGTCTGACTGTGGGATCGCCAATGTGAATATTGGAACGTCTGGAGCTGAGATTGGCGGTGCTTTCGGTGGTGAGAAAGAGACGGGTGGTGGTCGCGAGTCTGGATCAGATTCGTGGAAAGCCTACATGCGGCGCCAAACCAACACGATTAATTACTCATCAAGCTTGCCGCTGGCTCAAGGCATCAAGTTTGACATTTGATGGAAGCTTGACGGTCCGCACATTAACACCAATAAGAAACGCTGTGAGAAAAGTCTCACAGCGTTTTGTGCTAGAAGGATTCGTCTTCAAACTGAGTAGTAATCAAAATAGAAAATGAATAGAGAAATGCCCAAGAGTGCTAGGGACGGTAGTCTTCTGAAAAGTGCAGTACCTGTGCGAGCATGAGTCGCTTGAGCGCAGAGCATGAGTCCAGCGATACCAATGGAGCCGAGGCCAGTGAGGGTATTGTCTAGAGAGCCAAATAGAAGCATTGCCGCAAAAGACATTTTTAAAATTCCAGTGAGATCTCGCAACCACTCAGGCAGGCCGAACTCTTTAAACTCCTTCAAAATGTTGTCGTAGCGGACAACCCAAACAAAGTAGATCGATGTGGCGACTAAGATTTTCATCGCAAGTAAGAGAGTATTCACTGATTACTCCAATTTGGTGGTATAGTTAGCGCGTAAACAAGCTTCTGTAAGATCATAGTCTTTATGTGGTGGCTAAGCAAGTTAGTAGCTGTGAGTGTAAAGACGCTTAGAATCTTAAGTCAGTAATCGAGACTCAATGAATTATCTAGATTTACTCATCGTCTTCATCGCAATGAGCTTTCTGTATTACGGTTTGGCCTGCATCTACTCAAAGCGAATGATGGAGGAATTTACACGATACGGCGTCCCGCAATTTAGACAGTTTATTGGTCTAATGGAAGTATTGGGAGCGCTTGGTTTGCTGTTCGGATTTTTATTTCCACTCGTCCAGATTTTGGCCGCAGCAGGTCTGGCGTTACTGATGCTTTTAGGTTGCCTGCTGCGAATAAAAATACGCGATTCATTTATTCAGATCCTGCCTGCTTTCGTATTTATGCTTTTAAATTTATTTGTGTTACAGCAACTCATTTACTGAGCTATGAGCTTTCGAGTCCTCTAGCTTCACGGAAAAATCTAGACAGGGCGCTGTCTCAGATTTTGACGCGTGAAAATGACCAAATCGATGCTAAAACAATAGAGATAGCTCGGAGTGGACGTTTGCTGTGGATGAAGGAGTCGGCTTCCTTGGAGCCAAAGATTCAAATTGTCTGGTTTAAACGAGATCTACGCGTCAAAGATCATGAAGCGTTGAGCAGCGCATCGGAACGAGGACCTGTCGTGGGTCTTTATATCTTTGAGCCAGAGCTCATTGCATCGCCGGAGTTTGATCGGTCTCATTTTGACTTCATCCGCGAAGCTTTAATTGAGCTTCAGACAAGCTTAAGAAAAATTGGCTCAGACTTGCTTGTTTTCCATGGGGAGGCAATTTCTTGTTTTGAAAAGCTTTGGGATATCGTGCCATTTGAATCCCTATGGAGCCACGAAGAGACCGGGAACGATTTAACATTTAAAAGAGATCTAAAGGTCAAAGACTGGTGTAAAAGAAAATCTATTCCCTGGCTAGAGCCGAGACAGTTCGGTGTTGTCAGGCGACTGAAATCACGGGCCCTGTGGGCAGGCTGTTGGGAAGAACACATGACGTCTGACGTTCTGGCCGTTCCCAAAATGACTTCACCTCTGAAGTCAGAGCTTAAGAGGCTTTTAGACCCTTGGAATAAAATTCCTGGTAATGACCAGATCTTGAGTCATGGATTCTCTAAGCCGGAAGCAATGCTGGCTGGTGAGGCACGTGCTCATGAAGTATTAAATTCATTTTTAAACTCTCGTGGTTTGACCTACAGTTTTGGGATGTCCAGTCCAGTCACTGGATTTCGGGCTTGTAGTAGATTAAGCCCGTATCTCACCTGGGGCAACATATCCATCCGCGAGGTCTATCAATTGACGCGAGCACGAGTTGCTGAACTTCGTGACCAGCAGGCATTTGGAATGCCGGTGGACCGCCGATGGTTTCGGTCACTGAGCGCTTTTGAGTCCCGTCTCAGGTGGCATTGTCATTTCATCCAAAAGCTTGAAACGGAGCCTGCTATAGAGTTTGAAAATGTCATGCGGGCATTTAACGGAATGCGAGAGACCCAATTCAACGATGGTTACTTTAATTCCTGGTGTCTCGGGCAAACGGGCTATCCGATGATTGACGCGTGTATGAGAGCTCTGCACAGAGGCGGTTGGATTAATTTTCGGATGCGCGCCATGCTAGTATCTTTTGCAAGCTATCAGCTCTGGCTCCATTGGCGAAAGCCAGCTATGTTTCTCGCACGGCATTTCCTCGATTACGAGCCAGGCATCCATTTCAGCCAAGTACAAATGCAATCTGGTACTACCGGTATTAATGCCATACGGATTTATTCACCGATTAAACAGGCTTTGGATCAAGATCCAGATGGTCGCTTTATTAGGCATTATGTGCCAGAACTGGAAATGGTACCCAATGAATTCCTTGCAGAGCCCCACAAAATGCCTTTAAAGCTGCAAAAAGAACTTAACTGCATTATTGGAAATCATTACCCTGAACCGATCGTTGAGCATACGGCTGCTTTCAAGTTGGCTCGTCAGCGTTACGGTGATTTCAAGAAATCCGTTGCATCTCTGGTCAAAAGTGAAAAGCCGCGAATTTTGAGACGACACACCAAGAAAGCTGAGTCGCTACAGAAATAATTGGGATGGGGCATCTGCATTCCAGTCTTGCAATATCGTTCGCTTACACTTTCAGAAAAATCTCAAAGTGTTCGTTTACTTGGAACGACCCAATTGGCAAGCAGGAGCGCAAATGAGATGGATGCGGTTACGATGATCGCTTGAACAAGAAGAGCCATGGCCGATTGATAGTCGGCGCTAAGGGCGCCCGAAAAAGCCTTGTATAGACTAGTTCCCGGCACAAGAAACATGACCCCTGGTATTAAAAACGCCTGAGCAGGCTTTCCTGTGGCACGTGCGAACACGTGACTCGTGGCGCCAACAATAAACGCACTGACGAACGTAGCAAATCCAACGTGAGTGCTCGCGCCGATCACAGAGGCGCCGAGCCTTGCGATCATGGCAAGGACCGTTGCGTGCAGAAAATATCTTGGTGGGATTCTGAATACGATTCCAAAACAAGCTCCACCGACAGCTGCAATGACCAGATCAAATAGTGTTATTCCCGATAGCATGGTCTCACCAATTCCAACGCTGCAGATAATGAGCGAAGCCTAATACAGCTGCCACGCCAAAAGTTAGCGTTATCGCGGTGACGACAGCTTCCAAAAGCCGTGCGGCCCCACTCACCAGATTTTTTTGCGCAACTTCATGAAGCGCATTAACGAATACAAGTCCTGGTACAAGTGAGATCAAACCGCCGATGATGAGTCTTGGCATGTTGACGTTCGGCCAAGCGATGGCAAGAGCGGCTGCGCAACCAGCGACCATCATGGCGGTGAAGAAGTCTGCCAAATATTTGCGGTTTCCCTCAGCAAATAACCCAAGTGATATCTGACAAACAGTCCCCAGAATGAATGCCGCGATTAATTCAACCCCTCGTCCTCCTGAGGCTGCGACCAGCGCGAAACTTGATCCTCCGCCAGCCAGGATGGTCATAAACAGAGGATACGGCGGAGGCTGGCGATTGATGTCTTGCAGCTTTAGCACAGCTTCGTCTAACGCCATCTCACGCTTTTCGACTTGATCGACTAAGTCGTTTAGTAGAGCAAGTTTATTAAGGTCAATGCTCCACTTGTTTAAACGCACCAACTCGTTGATTTGCTGCCCTCGTCCCCGCACGCTCAGAAAAACTGCCGTCGGTAAGGCTGCTGCGTCGACAGAGAAACCCCAGGCCTCACCAAGGCGTGTCACCAAAAGTTCGACTCTATTTGATGAGCATCCACATTCAATGGCGACTCGGCAGGTTGCCATGAGAAAATCCACGAGGGACCGCGGAGATACCTTTTCAATGACCGTGTCACTCAGGTTAGCCATCGAGCGGCATCCAAAGCATGATAGGTCAAAATTCCTTGAGCACCGGCTCGTCGAAGGCAGAGCAGTGACTCTAATACGACCGCTCGCTCATCGAGCCAGCCATTGGCCGCGGCGGCCTTGATCATGGAGTATTCCCCGCTGACGTTGTAAGCGAAAATCGGCGCGTTGAATTCGTCGTGGGCCCTTCGAATGATGTCGAGATAGGGCAGGCCAGGCTTAACCATGACAATATCGGCACCCTCTGAGAGATCGATGGCTATTTCACGCATAGCTTCGTCACTATTTGTAACGTCCATCTGGTAGGTTTTTTTATCCGCTCCAGCCAGTGCTATCTTAGAGCCAACGGCGTCACGAAAAGGTCCATAGAAAGACGATGCAAACTTAGCGCTGTAAGCGAGAATCATCGTATCTTTGTGTCCCGCTTTTTCCAGCGCAGACCGGATCCGGCCTATGCGGCCATCCATCATATCTGAGGGGGCTACAATGTCCGCACCCGCTTGGGCATGGCATAGAGCCTGCTTGGTCAGTGCTTCGATCGTCTCGTCGTTCAGGATATTGCCACTACGGTCAGTTAAACCATCTTGCCCGTGGGACGTGTATGGATCTAAGGCTACATCAGTGATCACGCCCATCTGAGGATTTGTGTCTTTAATGGCTTTTATCGCACTCGGTACAAGACCTTTTGAATCCCAGGCTCCTTTAGCATCGTTGGATTTTTTCGCGTCACTTACGACTGGGAAAACAGCAACAGCTGGTATTCCTAAATCAGAGGCTAGCTTAACCTGGCTTTTCAAATGATCGAGGCTCAAGCGATGAATGCCAGGCATGCTTGGAATCGGCTCCTTGCGTTGCTTTCCTTCCAAAACGAAAACAGGCATGATGAGATTATCTGGTGTTAGAATCGTCTCGCGACAGAGCCTGCGCGAGAACTCTTTCATCCTAGTTCTGCGCATTCTTGTAGAAGGGAACGCTCCGAAAGTATTTGGGCCAAGGGCCATGAGCTAACTCCTTTGAGTGACGATAGGCCTTGTTTGTTGTATCGTGATCAGACAGATTAGTGAACATTAATTGCCCGAAAAATTTTTATGCTAAAGTAGGGTGTTCGTGAAGCAAGGACCAAAAATTCTAGGAATAGACCCGGGGAGCCGGGTGGTAGGATTTGCTCTGATCGGCGCCACCAAACAAAAACCAAGGTCTCCACGTGACTGGGCTGTTTTGGATATTGGGGTCATCAGAACGACCGCTGGGCTTTCGATGCCGGCCAGGCTTGGGGAGATCCATACTGCCGTGTTTGACCTGCTCGTGGAGATGGATCCACAATACGTGGCGATCGAGCGGGCGTTTCATGGTGTTAACGCCGCTACAGCAATTAAGCTAGGCGAGGCTCGCGGAGCGATTCTGTCCGCTTTTGCCCGCCGTAATTTGCCAATTCATGAAATTACACCGGCTGAGGTCAAGCGAGTCATCGCCGGCAATGGCGCAGCGTCCAAAGAGCAGGTTTATCGGGCTTTGCAGGCGCTTATGGGCTTTGATCGTGGTCGACTTCCACTGGATGCAAGTGATGCCTTGGCTATCGCTTGCGCCGCATCCTTAACTCTGCAGCCAGGGGTCAGCGCATCGATCGTAAAATCAGAAAACCCCGCTAAGCCGGCTTGTGATCCTGTCTGTTAGCAGTCAGGGTGATAATCAGAACGCCTAAAACCCACATGATAGCGCAGAGAACTTGACCCATGCTGAAGGGGCCGAGGACCTCGCCTAGCTGAGCATCCGGTTCTCTGAAAAATTCAATGAAAAATCTGAACGTTCCATAAAAAATGAGGAAAAATCCTGATGCCAAACCCGTGCGAGGCCGCTTTCTGTAAAAAAGAAGCATGATTGCTAGTAAAACCCAACCCTCAAAAACAGACTCGTATAACTGTGAAGGGTGTCTTGGGAAAGGGCCCGCGTCTGGAAATATCATCCCAAGGGGCGAATCAGTCACACGTCCCCAAAGCTCTCCATTGATGAAGTTTCCAATTCGTCCAAATCCTAGACCCACAGGTGCAATAGTCACCATATGGTCTGTTATGTTGAAAAAACTTTTGTTGAAGCGCTTGCAGAAAATGAGAACGCCCGCGGCGATTCCAATCATCGCACCATGTGCAGAGAGTCCGCCTTTCCAAGTGGCAAGTATCTCCCCTGGGTGTTGCAAGTAATGATCGGCATTATAGACAAAAACGTACGTGAGGCGGGCGCCAAGAATCATTCCGATCAGCCCATAGAGCATGACGCTTTCGATTTCCTGGTTGTTTAATTTCAGAGTTCCCTTTCGAGATGCGTACTTGAAAAAGTAGTAACAAGCCATGAGACCGATGATGTACATCAGGCTGTACCAGCGTAATTGAAGCGGACCGAGTTCAAAAATGACGGGGTCAATTTTTGGATATTGCAGCACGGCGTAACCTTTATAGTGCTTAAAATTAGAGCATTAGTTGTATTATAGGATCTAGCAGTTGAGAATACAAGCTTGAATCTATTGCAGAAAACTATTGTTTTTTAATGAATCCCAAGTCACTATCAAGACCATAGCATTCAAAACATCATTGTTATCCAAGTAAGAGGCTGACTATGAAAAAACAGACGATTCAGACCACGAACGCTCCCGCAGCCATCGGACCCTACTCCCAAGCGGTTCGCGCGGGAGATTTGCTTTTCGTATCAGGTCAAATACCCCTTGATCCAAAGACCGGTGAGCTGGTCAGAGGCGGCATTGCAGAAGAAACGAAAAAAGTTCTCGATAATCTCAAGGCGATCATCGAGGCGGCCGGTGGAAGTCTTGGTGATGTGGTAAAAACTACAATTTTTTTAAAAGACATGGGCAGCTTTGCAGCGGTTAACGAGGTCTACGGAACATACTTCCCACAGCCTTTTCCGGCCCGCGCGACGGTGGAGGTTGCTCGGTTGCCGCGTGATGTGAATGTTGAAATTGAAGCTATTGCTAAACTTTCCTAGTAACGTGACGATATTAGGGGACGGATTAGTGACGTGTTCAATGTCAAGTTTTTTCGAGTGGTGTCTAGTATTTTGTGACGGTGGATGTTAAAATTATTTTATATCTCAGCTGTCAGAATTTTTAATCAGGGGAAGACCGTGCAATTGCTGCGGAACTTCAAGTCGAACGACAAGACAAACCGATTGGTTAGATTTGCCAATCTGTGCTTGCTTGCTTTGATTCTGGTGCCGATCGCTGCGACTGATCGCCTACCTGCGAGTTTCTCGGGACGAGTCTCTCGCATGGTCGTTGAAATTGATGGTGTGAATTACGGAGCTTTTACGCCAGTCAAAGATTTAGATCAGTTGGTTGACGAAGTCACCAAAACCGAAGGTGGCCGTATTGCTTTAAGTCGTGATTTTGTAACAGACCCCTCGCTTTACCTGTGGGCGAATTCTTTGATGAGAGGCAATACGAGCCTCAAAGATGTGAGTCTGATTTCTGAGAATGCTGATGGAGTGGAAGTTGCTCGGTACGTGCTGCGAATGTCGCAGCCAGTAGCGTGGACTGTGGAAGCCAGCAATCCAGAGGTTGGAGGACTCCATGAAAGGGTTGAATTCGCCGTTCAAAAGGTTGACCGGCTGTAAGATTTATAGCGTTTTGGTTTTGGTGTCTGTGTTCGCTGGATTTACGGCGTGCAGCAGTCAAATCAATACTACGTCTCAAAATATTTTTACTGGCGAACCGGTGGCAAAGAAAAGCCTGCCATTAATTTCGGTTGCTGACACTATTCGTGAAAGTTGGTTTGAACTGCGCCCTCACAGTTCTAGGAGCGAACGTAGCTCGCTCAGGGTTAGCGCGAAATCATGTATTGATCGGCGCTTTGTTTTCGGCACGACATTCCAAGTTCTTGGTCAGAGTTTTGATGTCGCCTTTGAGGAAGAATCGGATCACCTAGTTGTTGCGCTTATCGAGGATTCGGAAACGAAGCTATCTGGAATTTCTTTACCGTCCGATCTGAAAGATCAGATTTGTGCCGTATCAAGATCCTCGAATATGGAGTTCATTGAAATTCCGGATCAGCAGCACAAAGGACTGCAGGCCGTCATAGCAGCCGCGCTGCAAAAAATCACTCCAGACTGTCGTGAGATAGGTTTCGAACGTGAAACGACAACCTGTAAGCTTGAGTCAATGATGCCACAAGTAGCTTTAGTGAAAACTGAAGAGTTCCAGAAATCGATGATTCGAAAATGGAGCCGGCAACCTTACATATTGGCGCGTCGAACGGGTGTTGTCAGCACACTAGCTCGAGCAGCTACAAATATCGCCAACGACGAGGCATTCGTGAAATTTTGTAAAGTTCTTCAATTCAGTTTGCCTGAAGAACTTCCCATCGTTATGACATCGAGACGATGGCAGTCCGCACTCTGTTCCGCCCAAAGTAATAATCGTCGCGAGGCGGCGTTTTTCGGATTGGCCAAAGGTACTGATGAGCTCGACATGCTTCGTGAGCTATATGAGGGTACGAGTCGGGTTGGGGTTCTCAGCGTTAGAATCCCTGAGGCATCAATGCCCGCAACTCAGGAAGCCATCACAAAGCAGCCACTTCGCGTTATTATTTCACCGGATAGCGCGGTATCTCAGAAGCTGGTTGATCAGGCAAAGAAATATTTAGGTCGCTCCGACCGGGATTTGAGGCCGAGACGACTCGTGCGACAAAAGCGCAACGCACGTGGCCGAAAATTCTACGAGACAGTACCTGCTACCACCGCTGCCATTTCGTCCAACCCTCAAACAACTGAAATGTGTTGGCACCCAGTGTTTGGAGAAACGAGTGGACTACTCCGTACGGCTGACGGCATGAAATTGACCGGAAAAGGTTTTAATCTTGAGTGTGGATACACTGAGGATAGACATATCGACGCTGAGGCTGAGGTGGCTGCCCTATCTAGGTATCTTCTGCAATCTTTAAGCTCCGAGACGGAGTTCGTGCTCGATAATGGTCAGTCGAAATTACTAAGATTACCTGAGGGTAACTATCGTTATACTGTTCAGATGCTCCCGGAGAACCCCCTTGATTCCGAGGAGGTTGACGAGGAGTCGGTACCCAAGACGACCGGTGAACTCAACTGGGATTCGTCGCGAAGGCATATGATCAGGTCCTGGTAACCACCTGAAATTTAAAGATAAAAATTTAGCCCCAATCCCTAGAGGTTGACGAGGCCAGGGATTGCCATTATACGCTCTTTCATGCGGACTTTACTGGATTTTTTCCGGTTTGAGGGCCTTAAGGCCAGGTCTGTTTTTAGGAGTTACTCATGTTGGACATTCTTAGTGACGGTTTTCGGGCGGCTCGCGAAGCGTTTACGGGCAAGGCAACGTTGTCTGAGGACAACATTGAGCAAGCTCTTAGTGCAATCAGAAAAAGTTTATTAGAGGCTGATGTTGAGTACGGCGTGGCACGTGATTTCCTGGCTAACGTCAAATCGGAAGCGCTCGGTACAAGCGTCACGTTGAAGGCCGGAAGCGGCAACCAAAAAATGCGAGTGACGCCGTCCGATCACTTTGTGCAAATTTGCAAGAGCGAGCTCGAGTCCCTTATGGGGGAGCCTGATTCGTCGATTCGTTTTGCTGCCAACCGACCCACAACTATTATGATGGTTGGTCTTCAAGGAAGCGGTAAGACGACCTCAACTGGCAAGTTGGCCAAATATTTAATGACAAAACACCACAAGAAACCTCTTTTGGTGGGTGCCGACATCTACCGTCCCGCTGCTGTGGAGCAGCTTAAAGTGCTGGGCGCTAAACTTGGTGTACCAGTGTTTCATGTGGAGGGTGCTCGTCCGCAGGAGATCTGTGAGAAGGGGCTGCAAAAGGCTTTTGAGTTAAACTGTGATGTTGTTGTTTTCGATACTGCAGGTCGGCTAACCATCGATAGTGAGCTTATGCAGGAGCTCGATGATATAAAGGCAAAAACCAAGCCCGATAATATCTTCTTCGTTTGTGATGCCATGATGGGGCAGGATGCTGTCACGACGGCTAAGTCTTTCAATGATCGTCTTGATATATCCGGCGTCATCATGACCAAGCTTGACGGTGATACCCGTGGTGGTGCTGCGCTCAGTATTCGGCGAGTCACGGGCAAACCACTCAAATTTTTAGGCGTTGGTGAGGATTTGTCGAGACTCGAGGAGTTTCGTCCCGAAGGTTTAGCAAGCCGGATACTCGGGATGGGTGATGTTGTTGGCCTCATGGAGGATTTTGAGAGAGTCCACACGGGCGACAAAGAAGCTGAAATGATGAAGATGCTGGGCGGCCAGTTTTCCTTCAAGGATTTTTATGAGCAGCTTTCAATGATTCAGAAAATGGGATCTTTGAAAGATATCATGGCTAAAATGCCAGTTCAGGGGCTAATTCCAAAGGACGTTAACCTCGATGACAAGGAGTTGGTGAAAGTAAAATCAATGATCGACTCCATGACCGAGCAAGAGCGCCTCAATCCTGCGGTTTTCAACGAAAGTCGCATACGTCGCATTGCTTCAGGTAGTGGCACAAAGGCTAGTGACGTTCATGATTTGATAAAGAGATTTAAATCAATGCGTCAGATGATGGGAATGATGGGCAAAGGCCTGGGTGGAATGCTTGGTCGTATTCCTGGTATGGGCGGGCTTTCCCAGCTTAATCAGATGCGCAAGATGGCCCAGGGTATGATGTCGGGCGGCATGCCGGCCGGTTTTCCTGGGATGCCTGGCATGGGTGATATGTTCGGCAGCGGAGCTGCTGCGGCGCCAAAAAAAGTTGATCGCGATAAACTTAAAAAAATGCGCAAAGCAGCCAAGGATGCAAGGAAGAAGAATCGAAGATGACAGAAGCGACCTCGAGTTTTACCCAGTTAGCTAAACCGACTGGATCCATCAAGCGTAAAGTGCATATCGAGACTTGGGGATGCCAGATGAATGTGGCCGACAGTGAGCGCATGCTTGCTCTTCTTGAGACGCAAAATTATGAGCTTACAGGTGCTGGGCCTGAGTCTGCAGATCTGATTCTTCTGAATACTTGTCACATTCGAGAAAAAGCCAGACACAAAGTTTTATCACGACTTGGTGTCTTGGATGATCTCAAGAAAAAGAATCCAAACCTTAAGATAGCTGTTACCGGCTGTGTCGCCCAAGCTGATGGGAAAAAGTTACTTGATTTAGCTCCTCAGATTGATGTGCTCTTAGGCCCTGGTAAGATAGATGAGTTGCCTGGTCTTTTAGCCGAGAGTTCACGGAGTGGTGCGCAGAGTTTTGCAATCGGGTTTGATCGACATGGATCAGAAGACGATAAGCGAACTGAGCAGCAACCTCTGGGAGCTCCTGTCCATATTCCGTCAGTTTCGGGCAAGAAAGAAGTGACTCGGTTTGTGAATATCATTCAGGGTTGTAATAACTTCTGTACATTCTGCGTGGTTCCATTCACCAGGGGTCGTGAGATAAGTCGATCCATGGACGAGGTCTTAAGAGAAGTCAGCCATCTGGTCTCGGAGGGTGCGCGTGAGATCACTCTGCTAGGTCAAAACGTGAACAGCTATGGTCTTGACCTGCTCAATACAGAGGACGTGCCTGCGGACGGCGGGCCGTTTGTTGATCTATTGAAAGCTGTCGCGAGTATTCCAGGACTAGAGCGTTTAAGATTTACAACCTCCAACCCGCATGATTTCACTAAGCCGTTGGCGCAACTGTTTGCGACCGAGCCGAAGATGGGCCGTTACATGCATTTGCCCGTTCAAGCTGGCAACGATAGAACGCTCGAGCGAATGAAGCGCAAAGTCACGGTTAAAGACTACCTTGAGCGAATTGGCTGGTTGCAGGCGGCAGTGCCAGGCATTGCTTTGAGCACGGATATCATTGTTGGGTTTCCTGGGGAGACCGAGGCCGAATTTGAAGACACTCTTAGATTGCTAGAACAGGTTCGATACAGCTTTGTTTACGCATTCAAATATTCGTCAAGGCGGGGTACCGCGGCGTCAAGATTTGTCGACCAAGTTCCTGAGTCCGTGAAAGATTCTAGGTTAGCTCGACTGAATGCTCTTCAAGATCAAATTACCCTGGATTTAGCGCTTGCTGATGTGGGTATGTCAAAGGATGTTTTGTTTATATACGAAAGTCAAAAACTTCCTGGAACTTGGGTTGGGAAAACTCCAGAATTTAGAACCGTGAGGGTCAAAAGTTCGGACAATTTATTGGGAAGAACCTTGCCGGTTCGTATCACGGGTGGTAACAAGATCGCCCTTCTTGGCGAGCTTCTACACTAACGCTTTCAGCGGAAGAACGCATAGAAATCAAACGTCAGATTTTTCTGCTGAGGATTTGAGGTTTCTAGTGTGATTTTTCCATGGACGCTTCCGGGTTGATTGCCAGGATTTTTTAGTTCTAGCTTAACTTTCTTTTCATTTTTTGCAGACTGCAAAACTTCAACTTTGATTAGATCTGAGCCCGCGCTGGACTTCGCGCCGTTTACATTCATTTCGATTCGATTACTTGTAATGTCAAATTTTGAAGCTGATGTTAAAGAGATCTGCCGGAGAGATTTTTCTGACGGGGGAACAGATCCAAATTCGACATAGGCTGGATTTAACGAGATTTCTCCACGAATTGTTGCGCGAATAGGAATCGGCATATCAGGGAGCGCAGAAGAGTTGTTTTTAATCCAAATAGTATCCTTAAAAAACCCTATGGGAGCGTTTGCCTTTAGTTTTATGGTTATTGCGAATTCCTGAGCCTCCTTGCGATAGGAGACGTCAAGAAACTCTTCATTAAATCTAATTTTCTCAATGCGTAACTCGTTTTTCATGTTGCCTTTTACTTTAATAACCAGCTTTGGAGACTGATTCAGAACTACGTCTCCAAAGTCAGCAAGTGGAGGCGAGGCATTCACTTCACTATTAACAGTCGCAGTGATTGTTAGGGTTCGATCTGGCATGGAACGTTCGTTGGTGATCACGGTTATGGCTTTGGTAATTTTGCCGGCGTAGTCTTTCGTATCGAAGTTTACGTCAAGCGTGCCGCTTTCTCCGGGGGGATAAATCTTACCTTTGATGGACTCGGACGCTACACAATCGCAGGCGGCTTGTACTCCCTGAATCGTGAGTGGGCCCTGCCCAATATTTTTAAATTGAAATGTTGCGGTGAGTTTTTGCCCCCGCTTGACCACCCCAAAGTCGATAACAGACTTGTCAAAGGAGATGACCCCCACTGGTTCGTTAGTCAATTTGTTGCTTTTTCCTGAGCTTTTCCTGTCAGCTGCGATCCCGTTTTGTGCCAACGTTAACGTGGCGGCCAGTAAAATAAAGACAAATGGAGAGATAAAGGCTGATATTTTTTGGCGCATATACGCGGATTTTCCACATAATTGATGTTTGATGATGAATCATGGTAGCGCAGGAGGTGGGCTGTGGGCAAGTTTTGCCCGTTAAGATCCCGTTTAAATTGGCCGAATACAAGATGCACAAAAAATGGAGGAGTTCTTGTCGCCTTTACTGCTCATTTTAAGCGATCTCAAAGCAGCGATGGCGGAGCTTAAGCCGTTAGACTTTTTACCCATCATCGTATGGAGTTTGTGGATTGGGGCTCTCATGGCCGGCCTAAAACGTATTGATTTGCGAGATGATGTGACACAGCTGAGCTATATTGGAGTCATTTCAGCCTTGGGACTTATTCTGATTGCAGGAATTCCCACAGCTCTTGGCAAGCCGTTTGCGGTACGTGAAGGTCTGATTCTATTTGTGTTTTTTGTGCTGGCAGCTCGGGTGCGTTGGCTACTTGCGACCTCCTCGGCCAGTCACGCGATTGCTATACCGGCAAAGACGTCAGAAAAAAAGTAGAGCATAGTTTTAGGTACTATTAACGTAGCATTGAGGTCACTATGGCAAAGACGGCGGAAGTCAAAAAATCTGAGAGCAGTAAATATATGGCCTTGAAGGTTTACGGTGGTCGTCGGTTGCTCATTTTACTTACGTTAGTCGTTATGAGCATCGGATTTGGAGTTCTATTTGAAAGAACGATATTGAATCCGAACGCACAGAGTGGTGTGCAACTTTACGGGGCGATTTTTGTCGCCTGTCTCTTGATGGTTTTTCTGCCGATATCTGAAGAGTGGCAATACAGTCCGTGGCAGGATGCCTGTCGCAAGTGCGAAAAAAACATTTATAATTAGGACTGGTCAGTTTACTTGGCCGTATTTACAGACTTTGGCCCTAAACTTTCCGTTCACGAAAAGTTTGCGATTAATTTTTGCCAATACGGAACCTTCAATTAGTTCTTTGTTTAAAATAGATATTCTTACTTTGCCGGAACGAGCAAATTTATACTGCTCACCGTCGGGAAGGTTTGGGTCAAAAAAAGCGACACTGGCCTGACGCTCGGGCTTAACATACGTGAACATATCATCCTCTGTTTCGAGCTTGTCTGAACGTCCGCCAATTTTCATTTCTCCCGTTTTGCCATCAATCGCGATTATGACCTCGCGTCCATCACCCACGCGCTCTGATTTGTCAGGACATGCATTTTTAGGCGACGCAGTGACCAAGACAATCAGATGACTCTGACCATCTGATAGCCGGGCTTCAGGGTCAGTGTATGCATATGAATAGGCCCATTCGTCTCCTGATATGACGCCCTTGGCATCGCTTTTGGAATAGCCCTTAAAGTCATACAGGGTCTTACATCCCGTGAGCATGGCGGAAAGACAAATCAGAGCTAAAAATCTTTTAATTATAGTCACTTGCATGTTCATATCGGCGCCGGCTTGTCGTTTACATAATTAAATTTGTCAATTTATCGCCTTCGTTTCCGATGATTATAGCAAATTTTTGTGTGGAGTTGCTTGAGTGACGAATTTAGTCGCTACTTTTTGCCTACTAGCAACGCTGTTTGGCTGTGCTGTGACCAGACCATCGGCGAAGCAGTCACTTATAGCTTCAAATCTACAGGATAATATAATTGTTTTAGAACCTGACTTGAGTCGTTTTGAGTCCAGGGGGCCTTTTTCTGTCATGTCCCGGCTAGATAGGGAGTTTAATCTCGATCTGGATCAACGAGTCGTTGTGGACCATTTTTTTGCAAAGTCCAAGGATAAACTGCCTATAATCATTATAAGTCACGGTAACTTCTCGAATAAGCGGGCTCATAGAAGCCAGGCTAAACATCTGGCGAGTTGGGGATTTCACGTGATCACGGTGGAATCTCCAAATAGAGATGAGTGGCTTGAGAATGGTCGTCGTCTTAAACGAATTGCTGATATGCTTTATGGCTTTCCTAGAATGCTAGGTGACAACGCGGATGCTAGGCGAATCATTATGGCAGGCCACTCGTTCGGGGGGAGCGCAACCATTCTTGCAATTGCAGGCGGTGCTCCCGCTATTGGAGCTGTCTTGTTGGATCCAGCCGTGGTCCATCCAGACGTTGTGGATGCCATGAAGAAGTCTGACGTACCAGTCGCACTTCTGGGATCTGATCAGCGAGTGTTTACAGCGCGAGGTCGGCATCGTTTCTTGAAAAATATATCTGGTGAGATGTTGGAGATCTCAGTGCCACGTTCTACGCACGATGACGCTCAGGGACCGAGTGTATTTTCTCAGGCAGCTTTGGGTGTTGATCCATTCACGTCAGAGAATAACCAAGCCCTATTTCGTTCGATGTTTACCGTAGCTGTGATGGGTATGTCATCGAGTGGTACTTTGGACTTTTCTGTGAAGGTGTTCGCAAAAGCTTCTAAAGTCGGAGTGCTATCTGAGCTTAAATATCGCAGTGGCAAAATAGAGCGCTAGAGAATTGGCGTTTGTTTGATGGAATCTGGAACAGCTACTCGCGCAGCCACAACATGGCGTCTTCGAGTAAGGGTGAGTACATCACTTAAAATAAACCACTCCATGTCTCTGATAGTGTCGAGAGGCGCACGCAAGTGATGTGCGGTTTTGATTGCGTTGAGATGTGCTGGGTAGTGAATAATCGCGAGTCGACAAATAAACTTTACGATATCACCCGCCAAGACGTCACTACTTGCATCCTGCGAGCATGCAATGAGGTCATTCCAAGCGGAGCGCTCAGCCGAAGATAGCGATGAAAGCCATCGACTAATTTTTGCGGAGCTTTTCCCGGCGGAATCTCTTCCGATGAAAGGCAGTACTGATCTTGCATTTTGCTGTAGCACCTCGACGTTCCAACCCCAACTAGCAACAGAAAGGCGCTCGGCAATAGCGCGCACAGCAAAAAGCCAGGGGCTGGTGACGATGGCTTGCGCAAACGGAGCTGCCACGTCAGGGACCATGTGGACTCCAGTGAGTTCAGGCACTGCTTTTATGGCTTTCGGCATCACTGCAGATGTTTTCAGGGCGGCTAAGATCGATTTTTCTGTAGGATTTGATCCAGTTAATGATGGTGCGGACTGAGAATTAGGCTCAGTGATGATTGCTAATTCGTTAATTCTCGATCCAACAATACATAATGCCTTTATCAATTTTCGTCCCGGGGCTGACAACTCAGTTAATGCGGCCTCAATATCTTTATCAACCAGAGAAATAGGTTGATATGAGGAGCGGTTCTCTCCACTTATATCCCAGGCCGACTTGACGAATTCGGGAAGGACTTCGCGAGCTACCAGAATTGTTGCAATACGCCAAGCAAGATCCGGAGACTCGCTGCTGACCGCAAGATTCCACATTTGTAATAGCTGCTTATTGGTAAAGCTGCGCTTTAGTCCCGTACGCACGAGCATGCTGAGAGCAAAGTCGGCGTTTTTTGACGAAAGCGCATTCTTTGCAATTTCAACGAGTAGGCTGTCGGGGATCGAAGTGCAATGGTTCAGATAATTTTCGACGGTTGTCGCGGTTGCAAAACTGCCTTCCGCAGCCAAACGAAGTGCTGCCGCGGCACGCCGCCGGTCGCGATCAACCAAAATCGTACTGTCATTAATCCATTGGCGCGCAGCTTTGGTTAAATCTCTCCAAGACCAAGTCACGGAGGCCTTGCTGGCTTCCAGTAATTTGAAGGTAGCATGAGCCTGCCATAAAACGCTCTCGCCAAGCCTGGGGTTGGTGACATATTTGTGCAATAGAGCGATACCATGGAGCATGTGTTCACGCTCGTTTTGAGGTTTAATGCTTGATGCGGCATTCCAAAGTGCACCATCTATGTCAGGACCATGAAAAATTACCGCTTGATCTAACAATGGCTGAAAGATGCTAGGTACGAGGTTCGCTATATCTCGATTTCTCACGAGCAGATCGCCTGTGGCTCTCCACGCATCGGGATTTTTTGGAATCCATTGAAAAATTTGTTTGAAGAGCAGGTCAAGTGCTGAGCGATTAGGATCCCGATTGCCGCCGAGCTTACGAGTAGAATCACAAAATTCTTGAACTAACGTCAATCGGTCGTCCCAAGAGGCTGCTGACTCAACTAGAATAAAGTAGCTATTCCGCTCACAGTCAATTGTTTTGCTTTCAATTCTTAAAATCAATTGAAGTGCAGCTTCGCGTTCTTGGCTTCCATTGGGTAGTGCTAAAAACAGCTCTTTAGCATCACTACTAAAACCTAAGCCAAGCGCTAGTTCACCGGCCCGAAAGATGAGTTGCTCTTTGGACATTCCGAAGTGCTTGGCTCTGGAGAAGCTGCTCAGTATTCGATTCTGGTGCCGCCGGAAATAGGTCCAGGCTGCAATTTTATCCGAAGTGGTAGCCACCCTCAGGAATATATAGGTTAACTCAATACCACTCAGTTTGGCATCGTCACGCTCTTTAGCAATCGTCCAGTAGAGTTGGTCAAGGTATTGTTGCGGTGCGTGCTCAATAATAAAATCGCGAAGTTTTGGATGCAGGTACCAGTAAAAGTTTTTTTGACCAGACGTCATTAGCTGCGAAAAAATCTGCAAAGTATCTGACTGACTAGCTTCAACAAATGCCGTTTCTAGTATTCTTGCAGCTTTAATAAGAGAGGGTTCTTTTTGGTACTCTTGCCAAAGAAGGGGGAATATGACGTGCCAAGGAGCCCCTGCGCCCACCAAATGCCTGATCTGGGAGTTCAATGTGTGATCGGGTGCTTCGGCACTTTCAGTTTCGAGGTTGGATTGCTTTTCGACAGACGGATTATGCCCCGCTGCCTGCGGGTTTGTTAACCCAAGCGAGACCATGAGTTCTTCCCGAACCATGGAAATGGATTCATCACCGAGGCTGTGCCAGCGGCTTATGCGCGTCAGCGCCAATTTGGTTTTCAAGCTGGCGGTGCTATCCGTCCGCGCTTTACCGGAAGTCATGTAGTTAAGGTTGACCTCGTGTTCCAATTCTAGGGATATACTTCCTCAGATTATAACACGAGACGCCGACCTTATAAAAACCATAGAGTTTATAGAATCTTAAAATAATCTTTGGCGTCGATGCCGTATTTTTCTAGTTTCCTGAGTAGGGTGACCTTAGTCATTTGGGTCGCTTCGGCAGTTTGGTTAATACGGCCGTTATAAGCCGTAAGGGCTTTGATTAAGAACTCTCTTTCAAATCGGTCTTTTAGAGCCGGAAAATTTAGTTCGTCATCATCTCTGATGAATTTGAAATCATCGTTCGGTCCGGCCGTTTTGCCCATGTTGAGGTTTTGTCCAGCTCGATTAGCGGCAATCTCGTCGGCATAGGCGGCTTGCTGTACCGTGGTCGTTGTGCCCGAGCCGAGTCCAAAGTTCATGGTGTTTGTATTAGAGCTGTTTGAGCCTTCGGCCGGTTGTAGGTCGAAGGATGATGCTTGTAAAACATCGGTCGTCTCGATAATGAATGCACGTTCCACAGCATTTTCAAGCTCACGTATATTGCCAGGCCACGGGTAGTTCATGAGACGTCGCATAGCATCGTCGCTGATTCCAGTGATACGACGTTTGTGGTTTTTATTAAACTTTTTGAGAAGATACTGGCAAAGATCGTGGATGTCTTCTTTTCTGTCGCGCAGCGGTGGAAGTGTGATTGGGAGCACGTTCAAGCGATAGTAAAGGTCAGCTCGAAATTTGTTTTCCGCTATCATTTTTTCCAGTGGTTTGTGCGTCGCGGCAACGATGCGCACATCGGCTTTGATGTCTCCGCTACCACCCACGAGGCTGTAGCATCTTTCTTGCAAGACTCGCAGAAGCTTGACCTGTGTCGCCGGGCTGATGTCGCCGATTTCATCTAGGAAAAGAGTTCCACCCTCCGCTTGCGCAAACTTACCAAGCTTACGTCGGTCGGCTCCGGTGAAGGCCCCCTTCTCATGACCAAAAAGTTCACTCTCGATAAGAGAATCAGGAATCGCGGCACAGTTTATGGCGACAAAAGGACCGTGCTTACGGTGACTATTATAATGAAGAGCCCTAGCGACGAGTTCTTTGCCTGTGCCGCTTTCGCCTCTTATCAGAACTGAGGTGTCAACTTTTGATAGTTTATAAATGACGTCAAAAACCTGCTTGAGTTGGGAGCTCCCACCAACGATTGAGCGACCCTCATCAAACTCAAGCTTAGGGGCCGTGAAACTCGCTTCCAAAACCATATTGTTTGCCGCAGTTGCTTTGTCGAGAAGTTTCGAAAGACGCTCGGGTGCAACGGGTTTTTGCAGGTAATCATAGGCGCCATGTTTGATGGCGGTTATGGCGTCATTCATGTTGGAGTACGCCGTTGCAACAATACAAAAGATCGACGGATTGATAGTTTTGATTTTAGCAAGCGCATCAAGACCGTTTAGTCGCGGCATATTCACATCAAGGATAACAATTCCGATGTCGGGATGGCGTTCCACCATATCGACACCCATTACGCCATCCTCGGCCTCAAGGACGACGAAGCCACGTTTTTCTAACACTGATCTCAAAATCAATCGTAACGTGCTGTCGTCGTCCACTAAAAGAGCCTTCATGGGAGCCCTCCAAAGGCAGTCTCATAACCAAATCAATAAAATATTAAGCAATTTTTAAAAAAATGACGCGCCTATTCATACCAAAGTGGTCACAAAAGTCAACCACTTTTTATAAAGATCTTAAAATCTAACCCGGTTTCTAAGCCATGGTGGCAAGGTGCTAGTGTAAAGTCTGAGAGGGAGCCGATATCTCAGCCCTTAGCGTCGCAATAACGCTCCGCGCGTCATCGGGTAAGTCATTGCATTTACTTGCTTTGTCCAAGGCCTCGAGGGCATCGTCATCGCGACCCAGGCCTAGATGGGCTTGGGCGAGGTGAAGCAGGAGTTGCCAAGAAGGCTTTTCACCTTTTTGAGTGTGCCAGACGATCGCGGGAATTTTATCGTAGTGCCCAGCGACCCCTAAAACTGCGGTGTATTCAATTAAAAACTTGGTGTCTCGGACGCCGCTATTCCAGAACGCCTCCAGCGCGTGAGCTTTGTTGATGGCGTCTTCGGGGTTTATCAAATCAAAAGCTAGGGAGGTACCCGTCCAAGAATTTTTTTGTTTAGCTAGGTCTAAAATTTTTTTGCCGACGTTTTGGTTCGTGTTTGTCGGGTTCTCGTTTTGTTCGAGCCAGGCAGCGAATTCCCAAAGTCTGCTGTTTTCGCAGTCCGCATCTAATCCGGCTAGGCACCACTCCCGTGCTTTAGCAATCAAGTTATCGTGAGCGTAAATCTGAACAAGGTTGACGTAGGGAGCCGGCTCTGCTGGGATAAGCCTTTGAGCCGTAACAAACGCAGACTCAGCTCTTGCGAGATCACCCACGAGCATTGCCGCGTTGCCATAGTGAAGTTGAGCGCGAAAGTCATCATGAGGAAATAGTGATGGGTAGGAGTCGACAAACTTTACCGCAAGCAACGGCACGTTCATTCCCACCAACTCCTCCAAGATGTCTACGAAATGATTCTCATTTTGCGGGGAGCTTTCCTCAAGCGAGACGAGGAACTTTTCTGAAAAACATGCCAAGTCTTCGGCGGTTGGCGCGGTGTTGTCAAAACCTCGATAGTCACTTGGAGAAATACTAAACCACTGCCTTAGATGTGGTCCCATGGGGAATGAGGATATAGAAAAATTATTTGATTTAGGATTCACGAGATTGGCCTCCAGGCGTAGTGCCCTCAACTTTGACATGAAGGTCTTTGAGCTGACCACTCGCAACGGGGCTTGGCGCACCCGTCATCAAGCACGTGCCCTTTTGCGTTTTGGGGAATGCAATAACATCTCGGATGGCATCTGCACCGGTCAAACACATGACCATACGATCAACGCCAAAAGCCATCCCGCCGTGTGGTGGCGCTCCAAATTTCAATGCCTCCAACAAAAACCCAAACTTTGAATGCGCTTCTTCATCTGAGAGTCCGATCGTGTCAAAGAGCTGTTTTTGTACATCCGGATCGTGGATCCTGACTGAGCCGCCTGCGACCTCGTAGCCGTTCAGCACGAGATCGTAGGCTGAAGCCCGTACTTTTCCCGGATCACTTTTTAGAAGATGCATATCTTCCGGGCGAGGGGATGTGAAGGGGTGGTGGCGCGCCAACCAGCGGTTGTTTTCTACATCGCGTTCCAAAAGAGGGAATTCAGTTACCCAGAGAAAACATAGGTCACGGGGGTTAAATAGTTTTAGTTTTTGTCCAAGGACATTACGCACAGCCCCCAGCATAGCTTTTGTCGAATCGTAAGGACCCGCTCCAAAAAGTATGAGATCGCCTGTCTTCGCACCAATGCGCTCGTCAATCGCAGAACAATCCGCATCCTTGAAGAACTTACTGATCGGGCCATTCCAGCTTGCGCTTCCAGCAGCGGATGTTTTCTTGATCCAGGCAAGCCCTTTGCCACCGTGATTTTTCGCGACGTCTCCGAGCTCGTCGAGATCTTTGCGACTAAAAGTCTCTGCACATCCAGGGACAACGATACAATTTACGATTCCGCCACCGTTGACGGCCTCATTAAAGACTTTGAATTCGCAATTTTTAACGAGGTCAGAGATGTTCTTTAGTTTCAAGCCAAATCTCATATCAGGCTTATCCACCCCGTAATCCTCCATCACTTGAGCGTATGTATAGCGGGGGAATTGATCGGGAAGTTTGACGTTTCCATCGAAGAATTTAGTGACGGCCGTCCGAGTAACGTGCTCAAGCGTGCTGGTTACCAATGTCTCGTCGACAAAGCTCATTTCTATATCGACTTGGGTGAATTCAGGCTGACGATCAGCTCTCAGATCTTCGTCTCGGAAGCATTTTACTATTTGGTAGTAACGGTCAAACCCACTGATCATCAGTACTTGTTTAAAAAGTTGTGGACTTTGCGGTAACGCATAAAAATGTCCCGCATGGATTCGCGACGGCACAAGAAATTCTCTGGCACCTTCCGGCGTCGATTTGTAGAGAAATGGCGTTTCAATGTCCATGAAGCCTTGATCTTCAAGGGCTCGTCGCATCTCCTTTACAAATTTACTCCGGTTAATAATGTTATTTTTTAGCGTCGGTCTGCGCAGATCAAGATACCGGTATTTTAAACGAAGAGTTTCTGTGGCTTCTGATTCGTCTTGAATTGTGAACGGCAGCACATCGCATTTATTCAAGACTTTAATTTCGGAGACAAGAATATCGACGTCCCCGGTGGCCATGGCTTTATTGACCATGCCTTCGGGCCTTGCATTCACTTTTCCTTTGATAGCGACAACAAATTCAGCGCGTAAACTTTTGGCCGTTTCATAAGCGTTGGGCGCTTTTTCTGGGTCAACGACCGCCTGGGTGATTCCATAACGATCGCGCAGATCGAGGAAGATGAACTGACCGTGGTCACGGTGCCTGTTAACCCATCCTGTTAAGACAACCTCTTGTCCAACATTTTTTTTGCTCAACTCGCCCAGCGTGTGGGTGCGATGCCAATTGGATGAAGAGTGCGTCATGGTGAAGAGTCCTTGAAAATCCGAAACATACTAGTTAGTCGTGATGATACGCCGTAAATGCCTCTGATTTATAACAGACTCAGGGCCTTGCGATAGTTGAAAAATGAGCTGTTGGGTGCCTGGGCTCGAATATGGTGGCGTGAGACCTTGAGCTTAAACCGAGGGGTCTTTAAACCGAGAGGCTGGTGGTCAAAAACAATGCAGTTAGATGCGCGGGTGTGCTTGCTCGGCCCGCGGTGCGGTGGTAGGGTAATACGGTCAGTTTATGCCTAAAATCATTATTGAATACTGACATTTGGAATTCTTTATTTGTAATTTGGTTCGCCCCCCGTTGCCACTGCGCAAGAGGTGAACGTCTAAGGAGTACTCACAATCATGTACGACTCGTCTGGTCAGCCTCGTTATGTTGATGCGCTTAGTCGTGATCTCAAGGCAAAACTTCCACAAGCCAACGTTGAGTACGTCAAAAACGACAGGTTCATGGACGAGGATGTTATCTACGTCAATCACTCGCAGATTCTGGATGTTGGTCGCGAGTTGCAGAAAAAATTTCCTTACCTGCTCGATGTTTGTGGGGTGGATTATCCAGGGCGCGAGAAGCGATTTGAAGTCGTCTATCACCTTCTAAATCCAGATACAAACCAGCGCTTGCGCATGAAAACCAAGGTCAATGAGACAGATGAGGTTCCATCTCTAACTCCGGTGTACAAAGCTGCCAATTGGTTCGAACGAGAAGCTTACGACCTGTTTGGTTTAAAGTTTTCGGGGCATCCGAATCTTCGCAGAATTTTATGCCACGAAGATTTTGTGGGTCACCCGCTGCGCAAAGACTATCCGGCCGATCGTAATCAGTCGCTAAAAACGCCGCTCCATCACTCATTTGAGAAGGATCGTGAGCGCTTGATGAAGAGTCAGGGTGACTTTCTTGAAGACCGTGTCTGGATTAATATCGGCCCGGCTCATCCCGCAACGCACGGTACTTTGCGTTTTATGGCGATTTTATCCGGTGAAACGATCGAGAAAATGGATGTCGAGATCGGTTATCTGCACCGCTGCTTCGAAAAAATGTGTGAAAATCACAACTACAATCAAATTATTCCCTACACAGATCGCTTGAATTATTGCTCCGCGCCCATGAACAACAATGCCTGGTGCCGCGCGATCGAAAAACAACTCGGCGTAACTATTCCACCAAGAGCTCAGATGATGAGAGTCATTCTCGATGAGTTTAGCCGCTGTATCGACCACATCGTTTGTATTACAACCAACCTTGTCGATTTGGGTGGCTTGACCAATTTTTGGCTTGGATTTGCTGCTAGAGAGAAGGTCTACGAATTGTTTGAAAAGCTGTGCGGCGCGCGACTAACCGTGTCACTTTCGCGAGTCGGTGGCATGGGTTTTGACTTCCCGGATGGTTGGGTCGAGCAAGCTAAAGAGACGGTGAAAGCGATTCGGCAGGCGCATCGCGAGATTGATTTGCTTTGCACAAAGAACCGCATCTTCGTGAAACGAATGGTTGGAACCGGAAAGATATCGGCTGAGAGTGCTGTCAACTGGGGATTTACAGGGCCGTGCTTGCGCGCAACAGGCGTGCCGCTTGATATGAGGGTATATGCGCCCTACTACGGATATGATCAACTAGAGTTCGACGTACCTGTGGGTGATCGCGGCGATAGTTATGATCGCTACATGGTGAGAATGGCTGAAATGCTTGAGAGCTGTCGAATCCTAGATCAGTGTCTGGATAATATCCCCTCTGGGCCCATTGAAGTTGATGATCCTGGAATTGTTCTTCCTAGTAAGGAGAATGTTTACGGAAATATCGAAGGTCTCATGAATCAATTCATGCAGGTTATCAACGGCGTGAAAGTTCCGGCCGGCGAGATTTATCAAGGCTACGAGGCGGCTAACGGTGAGCTTGGATTTTATGTGGTGTCTGACGGCAGCGGTGTGCCTTACCGCGTCAAATGCCGTCCGCCTTGCTTTGCGATTTTCCAGGCCGCTACTGAGATGCTTGAGGGTAATATGATTGCCGACCTGGCGGCGGTTTTGGGCACGATTAATATTATTGCCGGTGAGCTTGACCGCTAAGTTAACTAGAAGGGTTTAACGTTATGAGCTCTGAACAAGTGTTTTCTTCAAAGTTGCAAGATACGATAAAAAAGGAACTGACTCGCTACGAAACGAAGCGTTCAGCGATTTTGCCTATTCTGCACGCGATTCAGGATGAATGTGGATGGGTCCAGGACAAACACATCGATGCACTAGAGTCTGCGCATGGTCTGAATAGAGTTCAGGTAAAAGAAGTCCTGACGTTTTATAAGGCCTACTACCAGAAGAAACCTAGAAAGCATCCCATTCAATTCTGTGACAATATTGTTTGCTGCATGATGGGCGCCAAAGACGTCATGGAAAAAATTGAGGGACACATCAAGCGACTAGAAGAGAAGCATGGTGATGATGCGCCTTTTGAGATGATCGGTGTTCCTTGTCTTGGCGTTTGTGATCAGGCGCCAGCGATGCTGGTCAATAAGGACCGTCATCACAAAGTGACGGTTGAGAACGTGGATCAAATTTTATCTAAATATGCTTCGCTTACTTGAGGTGACAGCTTATGGGAAATACGACTGACAAAGTCAAAATCCTCACAGCCTTTGAAGGCATGCCAAACAGTAGGGCTCTTTCGACCTACACGTCAAAAGGTGGCTATGACGCGCTTAAAAAAGTGCTGAAGATGCAGCCAGCGCAAATCATTGAAGAGGTCAAGCAGTCAGGACTTCGTGGTAGGGGAGGTGCCGGCTTCCCCACTGGTTTGAAGTGGAGCTTCGTGCCTCAGAATCTACCCGGCCCTCGTTATTTAGTATGTAATAACGACGAAGGTGAGCCTGGCACATTTAAAGACCGTTACATTGCGGAGCTGAGTCCCCACATGATTGTGGAGGGGATGGTTATTGCCGCTAAAGCTATCGGTGCTTGTAAGGGCTATATCTACACCAGGTACGAATTTTTTGAAGAGATACACTGGCTGGAAACTGCCATTAAAGAGGCTTATCAGGCTGGTTTTCTCGGCAAAAACATCCAAGGCTCTGGCTTTGATTTCGACTTGGATCACTACACAGGTGCCGGCGCCTACATATGTGGGGAGGAGACGGGCCTGATTTCCTCCCTCGAGGGTAAAAAGGGGCAGCCCAAGCTAAAACCACCGTTCCCCGCGGTCAGTGGTTATCTAGGCCGGCCAACTGTGGTGAATAACACAGAGACATTCGCTGCGGTGCCCTGGATCATGACGAACGGAGCTGCGGCTTATAAAGCCATCGGTACAGAAAAATCTCCCGGGACTAAACTCTTCTCGATTGCCGGTGCCATAAAAAAACCTGGGGTTTATGAGCTGCCACTTGGTTACTCTTTTGAGAAGCTTTTAAACGAGGACTGCGGCGGTATGTTGCCTGGTCGCACGTTAAAGGCCTGTATTCCCGGTGGTGCATCGGCGCCTGTGCTGACTCCGGAGGAGTTAAAGGGTTTAACGCTTGATTATGAGGCTATTGCTGCCAAGGGATCAATGCTTGGCTCGGGTGCGGTCATGATTATTGATGATCGTCAAAGCATGGTAGAGCTCATGAAAGTTATAGCGGACTTTTATCACCATGAGAGTTGCGGCCAATGCACACCGTGCCGAGAGGGCACGGGATGGCTTGCAAACATTATGGGTGGAATTTGGGACAAGCAGGGAGCTGAGTCGGATGTTGATAGGATGTGGACAGTGGCTAAACAGATGGGCGGTCGTACGATCTGCGCACTGTCGGACGCTGCAGCCATGCCGACGATGGCGATAACCAAAAAATTCGGCGATGAAATCCGAGAATATATCAGGCGAGGTACTTCGGCGTGAGTGACAAAGTCTCCTTTAAGATAAACGGCGAGTCGGTGACAGTTCCCAAGGGGACGACAGTCATGCAGGCCGCGCAACAAATGAAGATTTCGATACCGCATTTTTGTTGGCACCCGGGGCTATCCGTTGCAGGGGTTTGCCGATTTTGTCTTGTGAAGGTTGAAGGTCGTCCCAAGCTAGAGATCGCGTGTAACCTTCAAGCCGTTGAAGGGATGGAGATTCGAACCGACACGGAAGAAGTTAAAGATGCCCACAAATGGGCTTTGGAGTTTCACCTAATCAATCATCCTCTGGATTGCCCAATTTGCGACCAAGCCGGTGAATGTGGTTTGCAGAATTATTATATGTCAGTAGGCAAATACCAGAGTCAAATGGATCGCCCTAAAGTTCTGAAACCAAAGGCCCTCGACGTTGGCGGTGATCTTGTTCTGGACACCGAACGTTGTATCTTGTGTAGTCGTTGCGTCAGGTTTGAGAAGGAAGTCACAAAAACGGATGCACTCGGGATTTTTGACCGTGGGGATCATGCGATCATCGGAACCTACCCTGGCAAAAAAATATCTCATAACTACACAACTAACTTGGTGGATATTTGTCCGGTTGGTGCTTTCACGTCTAAGGATTTCCGGTTCAAGCAACGCGTTTGGTTTCTTGAGGAGAAGCCTTCGACGTGCGCTGGGTGTTCAACTGGCTGTCAGGTTGACGTCTTTGGCAAGGAACAAACAGGTACGTATTACCGCTTAAAACCTCGAGAGGGTGAGTCCAACGGCCATTGGATGTGCGACTATGGTCGTGGAACATACCGTCACCTAAATCAGGAGGAGCGCCAGAGGTTTGCATTTGTAAATGATCGCGGTTCCAGAAGAGATGTGGACTTTAACGAGGCTATAGCAGTTCTGGCGAAGAAACTTAAACACACCAAAGCCGAGGACGTGGCTATTTTGGTGTCGGCTCAGTATACGAATGAGGAATACAAAGCCTTGTTTGATTTCTTTGTAGGCAAGATTGGCGTTAAGAAGGTTTACCAATGGCGAGAGCCCACCGAGAAGCTGTCTGATTTCGACGGGCTGCTCTTAAGGGGTGACCGTAACGCCAATACGGCTGGTTTACTGGCTGCTATGAGGCTTCATAAAGTCGGTGGCGATAAGGCCATGAACCAGCATGAAGACGTGGCAAAGAGCGGAGCGAAACTGGTGATTGCTCTGGTGCCGGAAATTCCTACGGGATTCCCGAGTTTAAAGACACATCTTTTAGGTTTGTCGGAGCTTGAATTCGTATCATTTTGGTCGGTCAATGGGCTTATTGACGGCCTTAAACAAGCAAAGCACGTCATCCCGCTCAAAGGCTTCGCGGAGAAGCGGGGGACCTTTACAAACCACGCAGGTAAGGATGGACACCTCACGACTCCGTTTAATTGTCCCGTACCAGATGCGAGGTGTATTGTTGAAACGGTCAGCGCTTTGGCGGAAGTGTACTCAAGGGCGCATTGACAAGGAGATCAAGAGATATGGCAGTTAAAAAAGTAGCCCCTCCACCAGTGGACTCGAATGGATTTGCAGCGGCATGGGGTTATTTCACCACCATCATGACCGGTATGAGTTTTACGGCAAAGACTCTTTTTTTGCAGCTCACGGGGCGCGAAAAAACCAATACCCTTGAGTGGCCTGAACAGCCAGCGACGTATGGGCCGCGATTTAAGGGCAAGCATTTCCTAACGCTCAGAGATGATGGTAATGTGCGATGCACGGCGTGTTTTTTATGTGCTACAAACTGTCCAGCACAGTGTATCCACATAGAAGCCGGTCAGCATCCCGAGAATGAGATTGAAAAATATCCGGTAAGGTTTGAGATCGATATTCTGCGTTGTGTATTCTGCGGCTACTGTGAGGAGGCGTGTCCTGTCGACGCGATTCGGCTAGGTCCTGAGTACGTTATGGCAGGACTGGCTGAAGAGAAGTGGGTTTATACCAAGGACTACCTAGCACAACGCGGGGAACTTCGTGGTGGCATCACTAGCGTTAAGGATGAGAATGAAAAACATCCAATAACCGATAAAGCCCACCCAAAAGAGGCTGAGATTCACTCCTATGTTCGCCATGGACATCATTAAAAGCTGTCAAGTCCAAGATTTTATTTAATCGTTTGGTCAAGCCTAAGTGATGACTTAGGCTGGGTCATGTATTCACAGTGACTAGGTTAACTGGCTGAAAATACGTCAGTCGTAAATTCCCGTCGACAATTCCTGGGAAACTCTAGTAACACAGAAATCTTGAATTTTCCTTGAATTGATCTTTATAGGTGCCTTGGGAGCAGTAGTAGGATCCTCGGTGCAGAATCATATTGTGTATAACTCTAAGATCGAGATGGCCCGGACATTTATACCGGGTTGGCTTCATCGTGCATTCGAATGGGTGACGTCAAACGAATCAGCCTCTGAGCGGGAAGCGATTCGACCAGGTCGCCTTTTACCTAGCTTTGATGGGGCTGAACTCGCCTTTCTAGCTCTTTTGCTCAGTGAATTGCAGATTCAATTTTTAAGTAACGACGGATCTTCGTCCGTACTTAACATATCAATGGATGATATTCACAAGCTGACACCGCGCGCCGATTTGGGAAGTAGGGATAAAATGCTTCGAGTTTTTGAGGCATTAAGCCAACTGCGGATGCTTGTCCCAAAAGATGGCGGTGAATTGTCTGCATCTAAGCTGTTTGGTGAGGAGTCTTGGGGCGCACCAGGTAAGTGTAAAGAGGCAGCTGTTTTGAGTCTACCGGTTATGGAGTCTACGGGCGAAGTCTTGTGTGGTTACGTCGACGCGCACTTTGACCTGGTTAGATCGCTTTCAGCAAACGCTTCTATTAAAGGGCTTTTGTGTGGTCTTAGTCCACTTGTGATTTGGACGCCGGTCTGGCTGGAGTTAACGCTGCCAGAACAGCTGCTTTATCTGCGAATGGAATCTCTCATGCAAACTCATGGTTCCTGGATGCGCTTAGATGGTCTAACAGGGGCATCTATTGATGTTCTGAGCCGAGGAGTGCGTGTTTCAAGGCGCGCGTCTGCCCTCGAAGACACCCAGGAGTCGTCTCATCTACTAGAGCAGCTTAGGTTATTCGGTCGGCTGGGAAGGCGCCTTGTGGCGCATGGCGTCATAAAAAAAATGCCAGATCGTGGTTTTACGGCGACAGGCTCTTACTCCATTTCCGAGTCCCCGCTGTTATTGTGGCAAGCCACTGCCGAGAGGCTGCGATCCAATGCGGAAGGGGAGTTTTTAGGTCTTGTAGGCCGTCGCATCCTTTTGGGCTCCTCACATAAACAAATCACTAATTTGCTAAGGATTTTTGCGGGTATTTCGAGTGACAAGACACTTTATATGAGTCGCTTAAAGGAGATTTGGCAGATTATTCGAGATGAGCCTGGATCTGTGCACTTGGTAGGGCCAGGCGTTTTTGTTCAAAGCCATTTTCTATTCTTAGAGTGGATCGGTCGCGCTGGCACAAGAGCGCAGCTGCCTCTTCCCAAGTCTTTGATTCACTCGGATATTTATCAAGTTCTTTCAGATGTATGCGTGGCGAATGCGGCACAGCGTTTCAAGAAATTCTGCCAGATCCTTGCTGAAAAACAGTGGTTTTTTGGTCATCAGCATGACAATTCAGCCGATGTCCCTCATTCAATAAGTTGTATTGAGGCGCATGGGAGTATGCATGAGAGGCTTTCTTTGCTTCTAAAAGAGGAACGTCATGCCGTTCCTAGCCCGTCTTCCCCCGGTTTGGAAAGGCATGCATCGGTTAGCGCTGTTAAGGCACCGAGGACGCAGTTTGCAGAAAATGATGCGTCCCAGGAGTCTGATAACGCCATGAAACCGGCAGTTTTTGGCCAAAAACTGCATAAATTAGCTTCTCAGGAGCTAGAAAAGATGATTCGGCAGTCGCCCGACTGCTATCGCACGCTGAAGCAAAAGTATATTTCTTCTCTCGACTCGGAGACGCGTGCGCTAGTCTTGAATGTCCAGCGGAGGCTGGATTCCAGGGCTTTTGACCTGCAACTACGAACAAGGTTAGTGCGTTTCATGATCGACAATCCCGCAAGTTGGACATCGCCCTCATCTGCTCTTCTGGTCTGAAACAGAGTTTTTCCCGAAAAAAAGTGTATTTTTTTGCGGAAGGCACTTGATTTTTCAAGTCGAGCCTTTTATGATTTTTCCTCGTAAGAACGGTAATCGTTCAGTTTTGAAATTTTCAGGGAGGCCCATTAAATGGCTAAGAAGAAAGCAACAGCAAAAAAGTCCGCAAAAGCTAAAGCTCCAAAAGCTAAAGCAGCTGCCCACACTCACAAAGCTCCAGTAGCTCTTAAGGCTGTAAACAAGCCACGCACAAAGAGCGAAATCATGACAGCTTTGGCTGACAACACCGGTCTTACACGTAAAGACGTCGGCGCTATTTTCAACGCGCTTGGCGAAGTGATTGGTCTTGATGTTGGTAAAAAAGGCCCAGGCATTTTCACAGTTCCAGGCCTAATGAAAATCACACGCGTTCACAAGCCAGCTACTAAAGCTCGTAAAGGTATCAACCCTTTCACTGGCGAAGAGCAAATGTTCAAAGCTAAACCAGCTCGCAACGTCGTTAAAGTTCGCGCGCTGAAAGCCCTCAAGGAAATGGTATAATCCATAACTTTTGAGCTCATTGGTATTTGCAGGGGCACGCATGAAAATGGCGTGCCCCTTTTTCTATATCTAATTTCAAAAAAATGCGTTGTTTATCTAAATTGTGAGACATAGCATGGAGATTCATGATCACCAAGTGGGGACAGAATGCTGGAACTTCCATCAATTAATTACCAGGCTCGTGTTGAGCGACTGATATCCCATTTAGATGGCAATGCTGTCTTGCTGATGGCGCAACCGCAAGCCTACCGTAACTCGACAGTTGAGGCTGCATGGCGTCAGGATGCGCTTTTTTATTACCTAACGGGGTTTAGTGAAACCGAGGCAGCACTTTTGATTCTCTCTGATCGATCGGCAAAGGATGGCAGGATTTTTTTATTTCTGAGAGATAAAGATCCTGTTGCAGAGCTTTGGAACGGCAGACGATTGGGAGTGGAAGCGGCAAAAAAAAGTCTGCACATCGATGAGGCCTTCAAAATTGACGAGCTGTGGCAAAGATTGCCAGGCCTGATTGCCTCTGCAAAGGGTCTTTATTATGGCGTCGGCCAAGTCAGTGAAAACGACAAGAGAGTTATTGAGGCTCTAAAAAAACATCGCTCAGCCTCGGCACGAAATTCAGTCGGACTATTGCCTTTGATGGATCCAGCACACATTGGGTCTAAACTCCGTATTATCAAGGGTCCTGAGGAGATTGCCAGGATGAGGGCAGCTGCCGGGATAACCAAACAAGCGTTCACAAAAATACTCAAGGAATTGCGCCCCCAGCAAACGGAGCGAGATATTCACGCAACTCTTCTACACGAGTTTCTCAGGGGCGGCGCAGACATGGAAGCCTATGGATCCATTGTGGCTGGAGGAAATAATGCGTGTGTGCTCCATTATCGTGACAATAATGCACCGCTACGTGATGGTGATCTTGTTTTGATTGATGCTGGCTGTCAGGTTGAAAACTACGCATCTGACGTTACGCGTACTTTTCCTATTAATGGTCGCTTTTCGGCCCCTCAGCGTGCGTTGTATGACATTTGTCTCCAGTCCCAAAAAGACGCCATTGGGCAGGCCAAACCTGGTAAGACCTGGTTGGATGTACAGGATGCAGCGTTTAAGACGCTAGCGCAGGGTCTGGTGGACATCGGTTTGATAAAAATGTCTGTACAAGAGGCCTTGGATAAAAGTGCGCATAAGCACTTTTGTCCACACAGCATTAGTCACTGGATTGGTCTGGATGTGCACGACTCCGGGCAATATCGTGACGAGAATGGCCCCATTGCATTTCAGCCTGGAATGTATTTCAGCGTCGAGCCGGGTATTTATATCGATGCCAATGATACAAGTGTCCCCAGTGAATATAGAGGCATTGGCATACGAATCGAGGACGATGTCCTTATAACGCCTGGTGGTTGTGACGTTTTGACCCATGGAATCCCTAAAGAAGTCAGTGACGTTGAGCGGCAGTTTGCATGAAATGGCTTATGATCGTCCTTCTCCAGGCGGTTTGCGTTTTTTTTCTCTCCCAAAATACAATCGCGGCGGAATGTCGGGGTGCTAAGTCTCGGCAGATAATTAAGCGATTCCCTGTGGTTTTTAAAGCGGATCAAAAGCTTCTTGGATCGCAGGTTGGTCATCTTGAGGCTTGGAGATTTTTGGGGAAAAAATGGCAGCAAGTAGCTCTTCAAGTAGATCAAGTAGATTCTGATGGCAGTTACGTGCTGGAGGAAGGGTTACCATATACAAAATATAACGACGATGGTTTCGTCGATGCTAATGACGAGCTGAGTCTCAAAACCAGTTCCTTCGGTGATTTTTTTTCTACTAAACAGATACCTACGAATGTTCGATCGCGCTTCAAGCGCTCAGCAAGCGTAGATTTTTGTAACGAATCAGGAGTTTATCTTGGATCTGTCTTGATCGGTGAAACTTATGACGTTGCTGTTGCGATGCCGTTCGATCCACTTTTTCGCGACAAAGATAGGGTAGTAGAGACAGCTAAGTACCGCTACCAATTTAGGCAGGGCCAACCCATGCTTATTGGAGATGTGAAAATCAAAACTCCACAGGGATACGCAGACGTCTTCGCTGGTAGCTCGTTTGTAATGCCGTTGATACCTCGCATCTTTATATTCCCAGCGTTTTATTTTGGTGAGTCAGATTTTGCGTCGGAGATTGAATGCTGGCGGTCGGGTCCGGTTCGAAGCATTGTCGCGGTCGGAGCCAAGCTCAAAAATTTTTTTTCATTCTTAAATCTACATCTATTTAGCGAACTTATTTTTTATGATGATTTCTTTCAGATTCCAACGAGGATTGAGTTTGTTTTTGATCCATCGCGCTTTCTTGCTCGAGGTAGCGGTTTAGCTTATATCCTCAGGTATCCCGCCGGTGTCGATTGGCGTTTGGACTCCAATCTGGAGCCGCTACCCATAAAAGGGCTGCCGTCTGGCTCTGATGTGAAAACGGCCTACGAACAGAGCAAAGAGGGTAAATTTGCGGTGCGTGGAAGCAGCCCTATTGGAAGTTTCGTGGCAAATGTACGGGTCGATGCAAAGGCTCTTCGGCAGGCTCCCCCGCCCTATGTCGTGGCTCGGGATACCTTTAAACTCGAAGGTGCAAAAGCCTCTTGGCCCTGGCTGGCCGGAACACAGGGCGACTTGGGTGTTTTTATTGAAATATCGGGAGTTAAGGCTGGTAGTTACGATTTTGCCCTTGACGTAGCCCTGTCAAATCAGGCAGATGATGGGTTCGCGGATTTTCAAACCGTTGTGGCCCAGTGGCCTGACTCTAAAGAGCGTTAAGCAAGATTTAATATAAGACTGTTATTCGTCAAAAGTCCTTATTTAAGGGACGCCTCATAGTCTTTTGACGGTTCAAATACGAAGCCGTCACGGCACATGATCACGAATCCTCTTTTCGAGCACTCAAGCAAAGGAAACAAGAATGGCTAAATTCAATAACGACTTAGATAACCGTGGAAATCGGATTGATGAGCCGTCGAAGAACAATGTGAGTGATTTTCAAGATGATGCAGAATTTGAAGACTTGGAAGGTGCAGCTGATCCGCTTCCGGAGCAGTTAACGGTCAGGATTTCTAAAGCGTTGCACAGGAAGCTGAGAGATCACGCACGGGAAGAGGGTGTCTCCATTGATGAGATGATATCTGAGCTGCTGGCTGAAGGTGTCGTGCTTCGTGCATTCGAGATCGTCGAAAGAAAGCATACGATGCGCGGAGGATCACACCAGCAGCATCGTAATCCGCAAAACGGCAATGTTAATGGGAACGTCTCCCATGGTAACACCCAGCAAGGTAATCAGCAGCATCGTAACCAATTTCAGCAGGGTGGAAATCGACAGGCTCAAAAGAAATTGCAGCGTCAGGCTAGACAGCATGCCAATGCGATGGATCTACTCCAAGACAAGGCAGCCTTTTTGGAGTATGTTCGCAATCAAGAAAAAAAGCGCCGCTAAGCAGCTGTGTTATTCCATTTAAAAAATTAAGGTCCTGGGGTTTTATACGATGTCATCCATGAATCTTTGGGTCACTGAGCAAGAAGCTGATCATATTCGAACAGGTTGGGCGGTAACGGAAGTGCTTTTCAGCGGCCGCAGTGAATTCCAAACGGTCGATGTTGTCGAGACAAAAGCGTACGGGACCATGCTACTTCTCGACGGTCTTGTCATGATCTCGGACGCTGATGAGTTTATTTACCACGAGATGATTTCTCATATCCCTCTGTGTCTTCATAATAACCCCAAGCGCGTTGTTGTCATCGGTGGTGGTGATGGGGGCACGGTTCGTGAAATTCTGAAGTATCCGAATATTGAGGAAGTCATACTCTGTGAAATTGACGAAATGGTGATTGAACAGAGTAAGAAATTTTTTCCAAAAGTAGCCGAGTGCCTCAGTCCCGGCTTCGACTCCAGAGTCAAAGTACGAGTGGGTGATGGTGTTGCTTTCATGAAGCAACTAAAAAATGATGTGGATATCATTCTGGTGGATTCAACTGATCCTATAGGGCCGGGTGAAGGTCTATTCAGTCGTGAATTCTATCGCGACGTGGCCGCGGCTCTCAGAAAGGGCGGTTTGATGGCAGCTCAGAGCGAATCACCTTGGTTTACCAAGGATGCGCTTGGTAGAATTCACCGAAATATCAGCGGTGGATTCAAACATCGTAAAAGCTACGTGGCACCGATCCCAACCTATCCACGTGGTAGCTGGTCTTGGACTATTGCCTCTCAGGATCCTATCGATCCAAGCCGATTTAGTATGGAGAGATTTTCAAAAGTTGAACCTACGCTTCGTTATCTAAGTAAAGATTTGATGACTGGAGCTTTTGCTCTGCCGAAGTTCTATGCTGAAAAAATCGCTGGTGACTTTTCTGGCGCGTAACGTCAGTTGGAAACAACATCTTTTTTCTGGCTGTCTTTCTTGGACTTTATAGTAATCGCTTCGTTGAAAAGACTGTGCACATAGTTCTCATATGCGATGAATGTGTCGCTTTGACGAGTTTGTGGTTGATTGCCGGCGCTAAGCGTTTTGGGCGCTATAAAATTGATAATTGTATCAGCGAGGAATGACATGACATGCCGACTGTCGGTGAAGAGCTCTAGACAAGCCGCAAGTGAATCGCCACTCCACCAGGCGAAGTCCTCAAAAGCACCGCCATCACCTAGCTCGCCGGCGGTCTTTATCTCATAGCCAGGCAGTTGTTTTGCTGTCTCACGCCTCACGGCTTTGTCCCACTGTGCATAAGTCAAACGGCGATCAGCTGAAATTTTGGAGAGCTCTTTGAATTTTTCAGTTGGCGCCGTCGGAAGAACAATCCAATTGACGTAACCATGGACGTCGATGGCAGCAGTATATTTGCGTTTGATTACGAGATCACGTATCGCGCGGGTTTCATTTTCACTGAAGGGCGCTGTCCCTGGATTTTCGCGCGTCATGCCCCATAAAACGTCAAAATTACGATTTAGATTTACTTTATTGGCATTGTAGCGCGTATATTGAATGGTTCCGTCAGGATTGGCGTAGGGAACGAAGTCGATCGCAATGTGTCCGTTATTCAGTGTATTCAGTAAGCTGTCGCCATTGGCAAAACGTTGAGCCAACCAGGCAACAAACTCGCTGGAAAGTAACTCATTGCCATGTAGCCCACCTTGAATCAGAAAACGCAGTGGCTCGGATTTTTGCGAGCGCGGATTTTGAGTTGGGGTAATGGCATAAACAGACAGTGGAGTTCCGTATTTTGTGGCGTACGAATTTTGAGGCTTAGTTATCGTTTCAATCCGAACTTTGAATTGATCTAGACCAAAGGCATCCTTGGCCACACCAACTTGCTCTAGGGCCAGAAGGCCGAGGGCCAGCGCCAAAACTACAGGTGTTTTAAAAGCATGAGTTATTATCACGGTGGTGGTCGCCTCTAAGGGTTCTACAACATAAGCAAAATTTATAGTGCAATGTTGGTGCCAACCAGGGCGGAGGATGTAGGCTGTAAAAATATAGTAAAATTAGACAGTTAAGTAGTGATGACCGTAGGCGGTGGTGGCTAGATTATGACGGTGTCAGTCCTGTAACAGGCCTTAAATATGGCCCAAATAAGCAACCGGCATCCCCAACAAGAAACCATTTGTGAAAGGAGGGGAGCCGGTTGGTAGCTTCGAAAATGCTGCCTCACCTAAGAGACACGCACCTCCATGCTACTAGGGTTCTGTTTAGAACTACCCACAGCACCACCTCCTTTCCTAGACATTTAGTCTATGAGGACTTAATCGCCTCACCCTTATTCTATCAAAGCCTTCAACCATATAGCAATTGCTTGCCAAGTCCTCGAAATCAGTAGTGATTGAGTTGGGTTTTCTAGACTGAGTCGACTACTTTGCCGTAAAATAGGAGGACTGCTTACCCCTCAATTTGGGGTAGCTTCTGGCCTAAGCTTTTGGAGAAGGGGTGTTGCGCCATGGCATGGAAAGATATTCGAGTTCACGCTGGTGGAAAGCTTTTTAAAGTTCACAATTTTACTTACATGATCAAGGGCGTGACATACCAGTTTGAGATCGACGAATTCAGTGATGGTAGTTTTACCGGTCACGGCGAGCATTCAACTGACCGTAACGGATTTGTGGAGTCCGTCAGCGGCAAGTCTGTAGATGATTGCCTCAATAATCTTGTTGCCCGCGTTGGGCAACGTCTCGGCCTGTAATTTGGAATCGTGAAAAATATGAAATGCGTTGTGGGCCTCGATATTATCGACGCGGATCCCTCTCTGACCAGTAGCTGGGGGCGTTGTGGTTTAGTTTGTAATCAAGCCTCAGTGACAATAGATCTGAAGCCTGCTTGGGAGGTTCTCAGTCGAGTTCTAGGTAAAAGACTTGTAGCTCTTTTTGGTCCGCAGCACGGTTTTTACGGTACCAAGCAAGACAATATGATTGAGACGTCTCATTCTACTTTTTCGTCATCAGGTATACCGCTTTACAGTCTTTACTCTGAAACGAGGGAACCTAGTGAAGTTATGATGTCGGGTTTGGATACGCTGATCATTGATCTTCAGATCGTTGGCTGCAGAATTTACACTTGGAAAGCAACAATTGCTGGCTGTATGCGCGCTGCCAAGAAGTTTGGCAAAAGAGTTGTAGTTCTCGACAGACCAAATCCGGTTGGCGGAATCGTTTGTGAGGGCCGCGTATTAGATGAAGATAGTACGTCGTTCGTCGGCGAATATCCTATTCCGATGCGCCATGGTCTTTCCGCTGGGGAAGCTGCTAGGTTCTTCAACTCATTTATTGGCTGCGAGCTTGATGTGATAAAAATGCAGCACTGGGATCCTAATCTTTATTGGCAAGACCTTGGTCGAACTTGGATCTTGACGTCACCGAATCTGCCGACCGTTGAGCCTGTTTACGTGTATCCTGGAACGGTAATATTTGAGGGTACAAATCTTTCTGAAGGTCGGGGGACTGGGCTGCCGTTTCAGTTTATCGGCGCGCCTTATCTCTCGTCTTCGCGAGCTTTCAAAGAAGCAACCTTGAGAATACTCGGAGGAAAGGCGCCCGGTGTTTTCTTACGAGAGGCACAATTTGAACCTACATCACAAAAGTGGGCTGGCAAAACCTGTCACGGAATTCAAATTCACGTGCAGGAACCTCGACAAGTTAGAAGTCTCGACCTTTCGATAGCACTGGTAAGAGCGGCAATAGAATTAGGTGGGGATGATTTTCAATGGAAGCAGCCACCATATGAATATGATTTTAACACTCTTCCGATGAAGCTCATCTATGGCTCTCAAAAGACCGATCAGAAGTTTTTATCTAAAGATTTTTCAATCGAAGACCCCTTCTGGCACGAAGGTATCGATCGATACATTGACGGCATCACAAAGCACTTACTTTATCCGCGAAGACTTAGTGGGCCACGCTAGACATCTTCTTATCATCACTCATCAGGGCCTTGAATTCGGGGTCGGAGTGTAGTGTCACCAGATCTTTATCAGTTAAGGCATGCGTTAGTAGCCGATCATCGAGCTCAAACGCCTTACTTAGTGAGATGATTGCGTCAGACTTCATTCCAAGTCTGGCCTGAACGCAAGCAATATTGTAGCGAGCTGATGCATCGCCGGGATTCGTTGTAACCGCGGTTTCGAAATCATTCAGTGCGGCTTCTAGGTTGGACATCCCCAAAAATGCCAGGCCGCGGCCGTTGTAGTACTCGCTTCGGCTAGGGTCCAGCGTGATGGCGTTTGTGAAATCTCTCGTGGCATCCATGTGGCGACCAAGTTGCTCGCTCAGCAGTTCGCCCTTGATCGCGTGCGCTAGATGTAGTCCTGGGACTTTGTTGTAAAGATTTTCAAGGAATTTTAGGGTGGGCTTGAGGCCTTGGTTTTTTCTAAACGAAGTAAGTATAGTCATCAGAACAGCCTCTCTGTCACCAGCCTCGGCGATTGCGCGAATCGATGCACTAATCGCTTGATCAACACTTTTCTTTTGGGGGATTAAGGCGAGCGCCAAGTGAGTTTCTGCAGCAATCTTGTCGTTCTCAAATTTAGCGTGATTAATGGCCTTCTCGAACAGTTTTATAGCGGCATTCGTGTCTTTTTTGTGCGATAGAGTAATGATTCCCTTGCTCAGGAGGGCCTCTGCGTGAGCAGGATGCTTTGCAATAACTTGTGAGTACTCGCGTAGCGCCTCATCATAATTCAAACTTAGAGCATGTGCGTTAGCGATAGCCATGTCCATTTCTACTGACCCGCATTTCTTTCTCCAGAGTTGTAATTGTCTAATCTGCTCGTCACCATGATATGCGGACGTGATAGCTGCGATTAATGTGGGAGCGACTATCATGGACGAGTGATCTGGATCCTTCAGGACAGTCTCAAGAACGTCGAGTACAGCGTCTCCGTTTCTTCCGTCAAAAAGTAGTCGAGCTTTGGCGAGGTTTGTTCGCCAACCAATCGTGATACCTCTTTTTCCTGCGTCCCTTATGAGATCAAGCCCTCTTGAGGTTTCCCCAGAAATTTCGAGAATACTGGCCAGTGATGCAATCGCCCAGTCTCCTTTTTTATCAAGCTCATAAGTTTGAGCGGCAAGTTCTGTGCTTTGACGAATTAGAGAGAATGACCCTGGGTCTGTTGTGAACATTTTCAGCAGAAGAGCTGACATCAGATAGCTAGCTGAGGGGCTGCCCGGATCTTTTTGCATAATTTGCGCGATGCGAATCTCGATGGCCGGAAGATCTTCGGGGTTGGCTTCAAAAATCTGCTCTTCAATTTGTTTGACAGAATAGGTTGGGACACCGGAGGCATGAGCGCTTCGATGCGGTAGCCATACAATCGTGCTCATGGCTAGCAAAAGCCCGATGGCAGTCGTACTGCGTTTATTTTGGTATTTTGTCATCTTCGAGCCTTTCTGGTAGGCAAATCCATTGCCTACAGTCCCTTTCCAAGAAAGATCGGCTTCTAAGTCAAAATATTGAGCGAAAGCTTGAGTAAAAATCAAAAATCAGAGTTAAGTCCTGTAAAATCAGCACTTTAAAAAACGTTCTATTTGACCCTTTCGGGCCCAATTCCGGGGCTGGGTCAAGGGTGGGCAATATTGGCCGATACCTCAGCTTAGAACATCTGAGGTACAGACTTTATGACCCAGCCGGGCCAGCGTTTCCCCAGTTTTAAGGGCCATTCACCGCTCGTCATTGCAGCTCTTGCGTTGGCGTCTTACGTTTTTCTGGCTCCGCGAGAGATGAAGCTACCCGCCCGTCAAAATGCTGCACTCAAATACGGAAGCTCGCGTTCGGGAAAAATTACAGAAGCTGACTCGTCTATACTGATGGATTCAATTGTTAGCCTTGTTCAGAATTACTATGTCGACTTTGGCAGGGTTTCAGGGGAAAAACTCATCGCTGGGACGATGCGGTCGCTCGCTTACGCCGTACCCGCACTGAAATTTTACGATCATCCAGCCCGATATTCTCTTGAATCCTCAGACGATAGCATTACGTTCCCTAAGAATGTTGACACTAGCTATGAGCAGGTTATTGGGCAGCTCAGAAGTCTGGTCGCTTTTTGTGACCGTATTCGGATAGGCACTATAGTTGGTCCGGCTGATAACGCCATGCTCGGCGATGAGCGAGATTCGTCGTCCATAGTATTAAATGCCATGCTGAGTTCGCTCGATGCACACTCGTCTCTGCTTTCATCAGAAGCCTATCAGGAGCTTCGTCAAGGAACCGAGGGATCATTTGGTGGTCTTGGTGTGTTGGTTGGCATTAGAGATAACGTTCTGACCGTCCTCAAGCCCTTGCCTAAAAGCCCTGCTCTTCGCATGGGTGTAAAAGAGGATGACAAAATTATTGCGATAGATGGGCAAACGACGTTTGGGGTCGGTCTGGATCGCCTCGTGACACACATGCGGGGGGCGCCCGGCACATCTGCTGAACTAGTGACTTTGAGCAAGGGTGACTGGGGCCCAAAGACCATTAAGTTACAGAGAGAAGTGATCGCGATTGATTCGGTGGAAGCATCTGAGATTCACTCGAAGAATCTGCATGTTCTTAAATTATCCGTGGAGAATTTTGCTTCGAGAACTAGCAAAGAAATCCGCGAACATATTCGAAAGTTTCGTGCCAAGTACCCCATCTCTGGGCTTGTGTTGGATCTGCGCGGCAATCCTGGCGGCCTACTCGATCAGGCAATAAATGTTAGTGATATTTTTCTTGATAGTGGAGTCGTTGTGACTACAAGGGGGCGTCGTGAGGAGGTTGAACGAGCTAATCAGTCGATGGATGAAACAGACTATCCAATCGTTGTTTTGATGAACGAAGATAGCGCTTCTGCTAGCGAAATTGTTGCAGGCGCCCTCCAAGATAACCGACGAGCTCTTGTCGTTGGACAGCCCAGCTTTGGTAAGGGATCAGTTCAAACAGTATTTGAACTTCCTGAACAGAGGGCTTTGAAGCTCACAATTGCGCGGTATTTTACGCCGGCCAATAAAAGTATTCAAAACGTTGGTATAATGCCCGATGTCTGGATTCAACCGGTCATAAAATCTTCGGAAAACGCAAACCTATTTGGTTCCTATAGATATCGTAACGAGCAATTTCTTCCAAATCACTTGAATAGTGGCCCTAGCGTGACCGGCACATCGATCGGACCGCTATTGAAAGGCTATTTCCTAGCTACTGATACGAGCATCGAATCTAAAGCAGATAGTGATGATCCTTCAATGAAAGTCGCGCTTGGTATTTTCGCCAAGCTTTTTGATACTTATGGAAATCACCTTCCACAGGGCGCCCGACGTTCTGCGCATTGGGCGGCTTTATCAAAAAGCTCTATCAATCAGATTTTGGAGCCACTTTCTCGCGAGGCGATGTCTTGGCTGAATGCCAAGCATGGTGTCGTATGGAGGGCTCAAGCGCAATCTGCCGATAAGGATCCCCTTCTTTCTTTGGAAATAAAAGAGCCTGATGGGGGCTTAATTGCTGTTGTTGGGGAGTTTTTTGAGGTGCCTTGGCGCGTCCGCAACGGTGGTGATTCTGTATTAGAGAATGTTTCCGTCTTTGTACAATCACCCGTATCGGGAATTGAAACGAAGGAATACTTGATTGGCCGTATCGGTCCCTCTGAAGTTCGAGAGGGGCGACTTAAGATCCAAATCCCTTTTAGCGCACCAATAGGCGGTCGCTACGTAAACGCAGGTATGGCGATCAATGCTCAAGCGCTACCAAGAGGACAAGATGAGTTCGTGATAAATATACATGATCGTGCGCCATCTCCTATAACGGCGGATTTGACTTTCAAGGACGGCGCGATCAGTCAGTACCCCAACATATTGGAAATGGACGAAAAGGGAGCAATTCAATTGTCCTTATCGAATAACGGTGCATTGGAGTTAAAAAACATAAAAGTGGTGATTACAAACCTCGGTGGTCGCCAATTGATATTGCCAGTGTCAGAATCAGCGATCCCATCACTATCCTCTGGGGAAAAGCGTGTCGTAAATATTCCTGTTCAAGCGCGATCTCGTTTCGAATCGTCATCCGTTGTTCTGGGTGTGACAATTCGACATGATGCCTCTGCAGAGCCAGTTTTTGCGGTTTCGAAACTCCGAACGTCCATTTCAATTGCTGAAAATACTCAAGACAATATCTCGCATTAGGATTATTAGATGACTACGAGAATGAAAATAAAAGTCGTTGCCGGTTTGCTCCAAGAGTCTGCGATGATTCGTCTGTGGGAGTTGATCGCTCGATGTCATGACGTAGAGATTCTTGTTCAGAGGCCTCAAGGTTCTGAATCAGTGGCGACGAGTTTGCCGGTTGTTGAGTTTCCCGTGGTCGACGATATGCCAAACTTCTTTCGTGATATTGAACGCTACGTCAAGGGTGCTGATATGGTGGTGGGTTGCGAAAGCAGCCGTTTATATTCTTTTCAAGCGTTGCGAGTTGCGAGAAAGATGGGAATTCCATTCGTCTGTATGGCACACGAATATAAGCCTTTCGTGTATGATCGTTATGCGAATATTAGAGCCATTCAAAAAGATATTCACGAGCACGCATCGTTATTCCTTGCCACCTCAAACAAGGCGGCAAAACTTTTAGGCATGGAGGGCGTAAGCTCAGATCGAATTTTGCGTATTAATGCGGCGACAGATGACGATAACTTTATCTATTCAGAAGTCCTAGCTAAAAAGTTCCGGGCATATATTGGGGTACCAGAACAGTCAATTCTTGTAACAATTAAGATGTCCCTTGATGAGTTGGAGCCAAGCATCACAGTTGCTCGCGGTATTCGACTAGCAATTAATAGCATGCCAGATGAAATCAGAAGAAACGTGCGATTTCTTGTGTGTGGTGAAGGCGGCATGGCAGAGAAAATTAAATATGAAATCGCCGATATGGGTCTCGGTAGTCAATCCATGTTTCTCGCTCAGGATCTCAGGCCTTTCTACCGCGACATCTTAAGCGCAACAGATATTATAGTTGAGGGCCGCGGGGAAAACATAAATTCAGCAGGCAGTGTGCCATGGCATGTTATATCGGCTGCAGGACTCGGCGCTGATATCGTGGCGCCTAGGGGATCTATAACTGAAGATGTTCTGAGTCGCCGGGTGGCAACATACATAGATGATTTTACGCCCATGGATATCAGTGGGGCTTTAATTACATTATTTGAACGCGGCAGGGCTACTCGAGAGGAACGTCTTTCCAGAGGCAGTCTTGTTCATGAAGTTATATCTTTGCAGTCTGCAAGTGAGTCTGTGCTTAGAATGATAGAAGAACTGTGCTCCCACGATGAGGGCGCGCAGCGTCGACAAGGTCTCGCTGCGTTTGTTAAGCGACATCAAGTGCCCGTTACCTTCAAGAATGCCAATGAGGTTCTTGTTGTGTGTGAGGAGGCGCGGGATTTTTCGTCTGAGTGTGAGCTTAACTTATATTCAGAAATTTTAAGAATTCGTGGGGACGCCCTGATTGCATTATCTCGGGCTGACGAAGCACTCACGTCATTTGAGGACGCACTGAGACAGAATGGACTAAATTATCACGCACTCAGAGGGCTCGGTTATATGGCCTGGCAGGGGCACAGCCACGAGGAGGCACTGCGCTTTTTTAAGAGAGCTTTAGCAATTGAACCTAACGACTACCAGAGCTTAGTCGGTGTTGGTTTAGTTTATCGAAGGCTTCAGATGTTTAACGAATCTGTTTATTGGCTTCAAAAAGCTGTCGCTGTTGGTGGTTTAGAGTCCTCGTCCTTGAGTCTATTGGTACAGGCTTGCCTGGAGAATGCCAGTGAGCCGAACTCTATCACTGTTCTTGAGTCCATCAGGGAGACGGTCGGCGACCATCCAAACCTGTCTACGGCGATCACCAAACTAGAAAGCCACCGGTAGTTGATACCGATGGCTTTTATTTCTTTACCAAGATCAGATGACTGGAAGACTTACTTCTTCTGACCCGTCACTTCTTTAGTTGCAAGAGTAAGACGGCTAACTTTGCGGCTAGCAGCTTTCTTATGCATGACGCCGCGGCTTGCAGCCTTCATGAGCATCTCTTGGGCTTTAGACAGTAGTGCTTCTACCTTCTTGATGTCTTTATCTGTTCCAGCTTTTAAACCGGCGATTGCAAAACGAAGACGTTTCACTGTCGTTTTGACGGAGGAGAGATACTGACTATTACGGTCACGCTTTACAACGGCCGCACGCGCTCTTTTGATTGCTGACTTATGGCTTGCCACTTCGAAACCCCAGTTGTTATCGATGCTTGTTTGAGCTCACCCGTCAGGCGACCTATGGCCAAATTCGTGCGTGAGATGCCCCAGGCGATCGAAAATCCACAGGGCAAGGCTGGTTTATTAGCAGCGGGGCCGGCGTCTGTCAAGGAATTGCTGCTGGTAAAGGGGTTGAAGGACCCCGGGCTCCGCCTAAATTCCCCTTAGATTTCCGAGGCTCGCCGGCGTGCCTCAACATCCACCCGCTCGTTATCGGGATGTCCGTTGTGACCTTTGACCCACTTCCAGTGTACCTGGTGTCGCTCAACTGCCGTGACAAGCTCTTCCCAAAGCTCCTGGTTTTTTACTGGTTTTTTATCAGCCGTCTTCCAGCCGTTTTGTTCCCATTTCTCTAACCAGCCTTCTTTGAAGGCTTTCATCACATACTGGCTGTCAGTAACTACGGTGACCTCGCAGGGGCGTTTAAGGGCGTTCAGACCGGAGATGACAGCCATAAGCTCCATGCGGTTATTGGTCGTATCGGCTTCGCTTCCCGAGATCATTTTCTCTCGGTCTCCGAATCGAAGTAATGCAGCCCAGCCCCCTGGCCCAGGATTTCCGAGGCAAGCGCCATCGGTAGATATAACGATCTGTTCAAGAGGTTTTTTCTTCATGATCTTTTATATCTCATGACTTTGTGTTCTGTTTTTCAAGACACTTGGCTTCTTTCCAGAGCGTTTCAAGTTGCTCAGTGCCAGCTGTTGTTACGTCTATATTTTTTGATCTGGCTATCTGTTCCAACAGTTGGAATCGTTTTAAAAACTTTCGATTTCCGTCAATGGCGCAGATCTCAGGATCTATATCAAGGTGTCTACATAGCTGGCTTACGCAAAAAAGCAAATCTCCCATTTCGGCGGCGACGAGCTCTCTGCTGGATTTACGTTTTAATTCATCTTTGAGCTCGAGAACCTCGCTTTCTAGTTGAGAAAAGACTTCCATGGGGTCTTTCCAGTCAAAATTGATTTTCTTTGCTAGTTTTCCGATCTCGGTCGCAAGGCGTGAAGCGGGTGCAAATTTCCCAGATTTAAGTTGGTCAAAAACTCCCGTCGCGGCTTTTTTAGGGTTGGACTGTTTTTCAAGAGCTTTGACTTCGTCCCATTTTGCTTTTATGTCAGCCTTTTCCCGTGATGTCTTAGACTCGGGGTTTCCGCTCTCGCCAAAGACGTGGGGATGGCGTCGTCGCATCTTGGCGTCTAGGTTTTTGACGACATCTAAAATTGAAAAGTGCTGCCCGTCTTTTGCTAGTTGTGCATTGAGGACGACTTGCAAGAGTACATCCCCCAGTTCTTCTTGAAGTTTGACGTGGTTCACGGGATCCATAACATCAGTGGCTTCGTAAGCCTCTTCGATCATGTACTTTCGCAGGGTCGCGTGAGTTTGTTCGAGATCCCAAGGGCAGCCTGTTTTGGGATCTCTCAATGCCGCGATTGTCTCGCAAAGAGCTCCAAATGCATCTTTTATTTCATTAAGATTCTTGTGCGCAGTCATTATGCTTTGGCCCTCACTATGAGTGAGGGTAGGTAAAGATCGCGAGTTGGCATCCCAAGAAGTGTTAGGACAGTGTTGGCGACGTTGGCAAGGCAAGCATTCTCTGCCACCGAAGCGTTTAGTTTCCATTGTGATTGGTCTTCAGGGTCGAAAACGACGAACGGGACTGGGTTAACGGTGTGAGCTGTCTTGGGCGTGGGTCGTTTTTCGGTTGTCTTCCAGTTGGGAAAGTCTTTTTCTTTAGCGTCGAACATCTCATCTGCATTGCCGTGATCCGCGGTCACCATCAGAATGGTGTTAGTCTCACGCGCAGCCGTAATCAATTTTCCCAGCATCTCATCAACGATCTCGACTGCTGATACGGCCGCTTCGTAGTTACCAGTGTGGCCCACCATATCGCCGTTGGCGAAATTGATTCTTGCAAAGTCAAAGCTATTAGCACGCATTCGTTTGATGGTTTCATTCGTAATCTCGGACGCCTTCATGGCGGGTTTTTGATCGAACGTTATGTTGGAGTCAGAAGGAATTTCCAAGTATTCCTCGAATTTTTTATCAAAATATCCGCTGCGGTTGCCATTCCAGAAATAAGTTACGTGGCCATATTTTTGAGTTTCACTGCAAGCGAACTGCCGTACGTTTGATTTTGTGAGAAACTCACCAAGTGTATCTGAGATTGCAGGGGGAGAGACGAGGAATTGTGGTGGTATGTGAAGGTCGCCGTCGTACTCCATCATTCCTGCGTAAAATAATTTTGGAACGATTCCACGGTCGAATTTCGAGAAGGTTTCTTCGGTGAACGCGCGGCTAATTTCGATAGCGCGGTCGCCTCGAAAATTAAAGAAAATAACGGCATCACCATTTTTTATCTTACCAACAGGTTTTTGTTCTTTGGTGATCACAAAGGCCGGGATGTACTGATCAGTTAGTTTGTCATCTTTACGAAAGAAAGCTAGGGCCTCTCCAAGAGACGTGAATTGATTGGTAGCCTTGCCATGTACATGGCAGTCCCAGCCTCTTTTAACCATGTCCCAGTCCGCCTCGTACCGGTCCATGGTGATGTGCATTCTGCCGCCGCCTGATGCAACTTGGCAGTCGAATGTATCTGAGCGGAGTTCATTTAAAACTGTTTCGAGACGGTTGACGTAAGTTTCTGCACTTTTCTCGCCGACATCGCGCCCATCAAAAAGCACGTGAACTCGGACTGCACGACACCCTGATTTTTTCGCAGTTCTGAGCATGGAATAGAGGTGGTCTTCATGAGCATGAACATTACCGTCTGAGAGTAAGCCGAGAAAATGCAGAGTCCCGCGGGTCGTATCGACGTGCTGCAGAGTTTTCTTCCAGGTTTCGCCGGCGTAGAGTGATCCGGTTGCGATTGCGTTTTGAACAAGCTTTGCGCCTTGGTCAAATATCCGTCCGGCGCCGAGTGCGTTATGCCCCACTTCGCTGTTTCCGATGTCAGCGTTCGACGGTAAACCCACAAATGTTCCATGCGCATTCAAAGTTCGCCAAAGGCAGTGTTGCTTCAGCCAATCAAGATTTGGCTTTTTCGCGTTCGCCACGGCATTGCCAAACTCACTTGCACTGAGACCAACACCGTCCATGACAACAGTCAGAACGCGTCGCTTTGCAGGTGAGTGGTGCATGAAAAATATCCCTTCGTTGTTTGATATTTGTTGAACGTGTCTTTATAAACTAACGTACCACAAATGATTTTGCGTGCTTTTGTTTTGTTGCAGTTCATATGGTTTGCGCTAACCGATAATTCTGCGGGAGCTCGGTTCCTGTCGTGGCTCTTCCGCTGTCCCGTCTTGCCCCACGGCGGAGTCTGCGAAATGGCGCTTGGGTTAAGGCGGACCCGGTGGGTAAATTTTGGGCAGAGCTGATGTTCTTAAGTGCCCGGAACGCCAAGCTAAATTTTACTTTAAAAAATGTCTTCCGGGTTCCTAGAAACCCGTTGACGGCAGTGCTTTAGCTAGCCTATAAGCTGTAATCTTCTCGATGCCCGAGAAAAGTTTTATAGGTCTGCTCTAGAGTCCCGGAAAAAAGCGAATTGATCGTTAAATTCTGCTGGACATCATGCACGCGAATCGATAAAACCCTTGCCCTCGCGAAAATCGAGTGCTCTTTGAAAACTGAATAGTGAATCGACAGAAAAACAAGAAACCATAAGACAGGTTGCTGAATTTTTTTGTTTTGCTGATGCTCGAGTAATCGAGTGTTGGTTAAGACGGTCTCCATTGGAGACTTAAATAAATAAGCAATCTGTTACCTGTAATTTTTTGAGATAGTAATATTTCGACAGCAAGTAACAGGCCAAGATTTAAACGTTAGA
>Ga0315901_10000228_pt1 | contig 83662 bp, 140 predicted proteins | sample LakEriMetagenome_10_FD_203761 | JGI IMG/M metagenome (GOLD analysis project Ga0315901, IMG submission 203761) | Freshwater fungal communities from buoy surface, Lake Erie, Ohio, United States - Buoy 2 MA116 | ecosystem: Environmental > Aquatic > Freshwater > Lake | place: USA: Lake Erie, Ohio... | reverse complement strand
GACAACCTTTGCACGGCCTCAGGGAAACTTAGGCCCTCAACTTTCTGAATAAATGTCAGCAAAGTGCCTTTTTCCATGCATCCAAAACAGTTATACATTCCGCTTTCAGGATGCACACCAAAACTTGGGGACTTATCATCGTGGCCAGGCATTGGGCAATTAGTATTCCACCAGCCATTTGTGCTGGGGTCAAAGTAAAGATCATACTCTTGTTCCAAGATTTCTTTTATGTCTGCAACTGCAAGCATTTCATCAATAACCTGACTGCTTATCCTGCCCTTGGATTTAACATCAGACAAGGACTGAAGCAATGATCGCGAATTGTCTGAATTGTTCATATTACCCTAGTGACCAATCCCCAAGATCAAGGTTCTCATCGGATGTTGTTTCTTCAACAACCCAGCCTTCATCTCCGCCATCATCATCGTCATTGGCTCTGCGAACTTCATTTCTAACCGTATGAATCTTATTGTTATCAGCTTTGTCACTCGTTGAACCACCCCCTGCGCTCATGCGATGCAGATTCATCCACTCTTCTTTTTCACCATCATCCATTGATGAAATTTCATTATATTCGCGCTTTAACAGTGCTGGAAATGGGTGGAACCAAGCGTCTCGCATTTTCACAGGATGGAACACGCATACGCCTTCTTCTTTGTAAGGCTCCATGGCGATAGCATAGGTACAAAGGTGCAGCAACTTTTGGCCACCGCTCGCCGCGGCTTGGTCATAACTCATGAATTTATTGTTTTCTTTTTGTTTTCTTGCATCACGAATTGTGTCTCTGTTAATTTGCTGGGCTGTTAATGTTGGTATGGAGTATCTTTTGCTCATAACAAACAGCTGCTCAACCGCCTTTGATTGATTTTCCCAATCTTTTGAGTTCGACTGAGGATTTCTAACAGTCATATTTCCAATGTAGTCTACAATTAAGATGTCTGGCTTGCCCTTGGTAGCCGTCAGTTCTCTAATTCGGCTATCAATATATTCTGGGGTAGGGTCTTCCATGTTGACATCATATTCAAAATATGCACCATTTGACGACATTTGTGATAAGCCATCAGATATTTGTTTCATTTGCTCTGGGGTGCATGTCACGTCTTTTAGCTGTGCATAAGGAATTTTAAACTGAAGAGATAAATGGCGCAAAAGACACAGCCAAGAGTTCATTTCAAAGCTGAAATATAAAACATTCTTGCCTTGAGCATGAGCATGAAGCGCCGAGTTTAAAAGCATGACTGATTTCCCGCCCGAGCTAGGAGCCAAAAATACAATAATTTGGCCTGGTAGCCAGCCGAATGTCTTGGAGTCTATTTCATCTAAGCCGCAAGGGATGCCCCTGAAAAGCTCTGGTTTATCGATGCGCTTTTGATACTCCTCTTGAAAATAATCATGAGAATTTGAAATATCCAATCTTTCAATATCTCCGCCAATTTCATTAATTTGCTCATGAACGGCATCAACATGCTTCTGAATTACTTGAAGTGTTTCGGGTATTCCGTCTTCAGTTAGTGTAGTTGCGCCTTCTTTGAATAGATTATTGATAATTCTTAAACAATGCCTGTTTTTTAATTGACTAATAAATTCATACAGATCATTGTCGTCTACATCAAAGTCATCAATATTTGCCCATAAAGTCAGGAATTTTTCTCGCGACTTGTCTTTCATCGAGCTTTCAATCATCTTGGCTTCAAGAACATTTTGCGTTAACAATGACCCCCCTGAATCGCGCCAATAATTTCTAGCCAAAATAAAAAGAGCCTTGGTGTATGAGTTTTTAGCACCATCTTCTACAAAAACAAAGTGATCCTCTGTGATTTTTCTCGCTTCAATTTTGTCCATTGCCTTCGGATTGCGAGTAATATGTGCCAAAATTGCAATTTCAATATCTTGTTGGCTTAAGTTCATTTTACATTCTCGAATTTGTTCGTTGGTCTGTTCGTGGCAAATGCACCACAAGACAATTTGATGTTAAAGCTCGCCATCCCGAGCCAGCATTAGTATTTTCCCATCCAGGTTCTGCCCCGATAAGAGTTGGTTTGCCAGAGTTAAGCCTAGCTCTAAAAAATCTGTCTAATTGTACAAAACAATGATTTGGAAGGTTGTCATAAGGGACGGTGTTATCAATGGCCACCAAATCATATTTTTCAAAAACATCACGCAAGTGATTTAGTTCGTCTTCTTTTTGGAAGGATCGACAGGCATCAATTAAATCGCTCCACTCAATAAAATGTGCTGTAAGCCCCATTTTTAAAGCATCTTGAAGCATTACTGCAATTAGGAATGTTTTTCCACTCCCGTTTCCTCCTTCCAAAACCAGAGAGTGTAATTTGTCTTTAATACCACTGCTGTGCGTAATTGACGGGGGGAATCCCGCAGCAATATTCTTTAAGTTTTTGGCATAGAAGGCGAAAAGTCTTTTGATTTTCTTGCTAACATTTTGTTGAGAGCCAAGATCATATCCCTTCGAGTCTTGGCGAGTGTCCCAATCATCAAGAGTTTTTTCCCACCAAATCCTGGGTATCGCAGCTTCATCAAACAACTTATGATACGTTTTTTTCTTCATGCACTTGCACAAAGCCCCTGAACCATTGCTGGTAAGGACATAACCAAGGTAATTGCAATCGCTGCAGCCAATGTCTTCTCGCATTCTTCTGGCCTGATCTTTTGCCCTTAGATCATCAGCATTAAGATTCATGCTTTTTAAAAAAATGTTTTCATCGGAGTCTTTGCTCATAGATACTCTTCTTCTACGTCATCAGATTGGATTTTGTTTTCAATATCTTTCATAATGTCTTGTCTTGCTTGCGTAATCTCCGCGCTCTCTATTATCGGCTTAATGTAGTTTGCACTTCTTGCTCTTGTTTTGGCCCATGTTCTTAAAATCTCGATCTTTTCCTTCATTGTCACTGCAAGTGGAACAGTTTCCTGAAGAGACTTAAGAATGTCAGCAGTGGTAAACTCCCTTGCACTATCGTCGAATGCTTCATACATGGCGCTAATAATTGCCGCCTCGATTTCCGCACCTGTGAAAGACTGCGACTCTGCAGCCAAAGCCTTTATATCAAACAATTGCGGATCGCGATCACGCTTAAGGATGTGAATTTTAAAAATATCTTTTCTGTCTTGTTCAGTAGGAAGATCAACAAAAAATATTTCATCAAACCTTCCCTTTCTTAATAGCTCGGGCGGAAGCTGAGACACGTCATTGGCTGTTGCAACAACAAAAACAGGCTTCTTTTTTTCCTGCATCCACGTCAGAAGCGATCCAAAGACACGACTTGCCGTCCCGCCATCAGTTTGATTTGAACTTGCTGATCCAGAAAGACCTTTATCAATCTCGTCTGCCCACAAAATACAAGGACTTACGCTTTCGGCTATGGCAATAACTGATCGGATGTTTTCTTCTGATGACCCAACAATACCGCTGAATACCTTGCCCATATCCAGCCTTAATAACGGAAGTCGCCAGTAAGATGCAATTGCCTGGGCACAAAGTGATTTACCAGCCCCCTGAACACCAACCAAAAGAACACCCTTGGGGTCAGCTGGCAAACCATAGGCTATGGCTTCTTTTGAAAATGCACCCTGTCTTTTTTTTAGCCAATCTTTCAAAGCAACCAAACCACCCACGCTGTCCATCCCCGATTGAATTTCAATCCAGTCTAGAATACCAGCTTTGCGTATTATATCTCTTTTATGTGATGCAAGAAGCGAAGGGTCAAGTTTTTCTGTTGTGAGCATGCTGTAATACATTAGCATCTCAACTTCGTCTATAGTGAGGCCCTGAAAAGCTCGCACTATTTCTTCCATTTCTTGATCACTGTATCCCGACGCTTGAAACTTATCTCTTAAATCTTGACGATTGTCTGCCGCAGAAAGAATAGAACAGACAAGATCATTAATATGTTCAGTCTCTGGCAAAGGCCAGTCGATCACATTAACTATTTTTTCTATTTCTTGAGGGATATGCAGAGACGGCGACAATATTACGATAGCTTTCTGTTTTGTGGCAGATTCTTGACTAATGTTTCTTAAGGCTCTAATAACTTTGCTTTCAACTTGCCCAACCTGGCCATCCACTCCTAGAAATCTATGATAATCTTTAAGCACAAGCACTAAGAAATCATTTGTTGGCATGGCCTGATCTTCAAACCATTGTAAAATATCCAGTTGATCCATCGCGAGATCATCTTTGGGTAAAATATCTTCATAATTTGACTGCAGCCCCGATGCGATATCCCACGTGGCCAATTTCCATCGCCTATCATCACGCTCACAAACTGTTGATATGGCGTTTAGAACACGCTTCTCCTCGTGGCTTATGATGTAAAGAAGTGGCCTTTTTGAACGTATTTGCCAATCAAACTCTCTCATGGCATTGCGATGTGCGGTAAAGTTATTATTCATTGTTTTCGTTATCATCGGGCCTTAACTTAAGATATTCTGGCAGCTCTTGTCCTCTGTAATCTAAGTCTCTCCACCAATTTTCATCCACGAATGAACTAGACTGGGATTTGTACATTTCTCTCCAATTTAGAAACACAAACCACTTCGGGTATGGTGATCGGATTATTGATCTTCGGAACATAAGCGATAGTTTTTCTCTTTCTTCTGGAGTCCCTTTACAAAGAGAATCTATCATCTTGGTGAGGCCCTTTTCTACAACTGGCTCTTTAAATCCTCGATAAACAACAAAATAAGTAGCAGCAATAGGAATGCCAAATCTCAAGAATATCTCACTAGCCTTGCCGTCGGCGTCGGCTTGTTTGATCTCATCAAGTATCGGAGTCTCAACATATGTTCGGTCAATCTTGTCGTCTTCAACCATGGGCATAACAACATCTTGATAAAACTGATTCAAATAATTTCTAATGGTTTGAGGCATAAAGTGCCCAGACTTCTTAGTTATGTCTGATCTTTTCTTAAAACACCAGTCAATAAACTTTTTAGTCCATTCGTTTTTTTCAAGACCATTACTTGCCATAAATTTGCCTATATCCTGAAACACAATTTGGTCAGATGTATAGGTTTTTTTGTAGTTTCCGCCCGTTTCTTTTTGCCATTTTTTAGAAAAATAATCAACAAATGTTCGAACAGTCCAAGACTTTACGTCCTGGGACAGATTGTCTGCGTCTATGTCGGATATTGTAACTTGAGAAGATTTTCTGTTTTTCTTTTCGGCATTGAGGGGATTCATTAGCTGCCCCTCTGCAGGGACAGGCTGGCTCATGATCCTCTCAATAATCGCGGCAGCAACGTCATCCTTGTTCACTCTTTTAGATTTCATAAATCATCCTCAATTTCTTCTGTCGAGGCCGCAAGTTGCGCGGCTTCTTGCATAATTTCATCATATTCCATCTGCCTAACGGACGCGACCCCATTATCTTTGGAGATTCTTATGATATTATCAGCATATTTACCAAAAACATCGGCCCTGTGAGTGGCAAATATAATTTGGCGGTCTTTGTGCTTGGAATAAAACTTCAAAAATTCAGCAACTGACTCAATCTTTGAATCGGCAGACATAGATTTCCATGCCTCGTCAAGAACTAATGGTCCGTCATAATCCATCCAGTCCAAAGCAGCAATGCGTAGCCCAAAAGCAGTAACCTCTATAACGCCTCCGCCCCGTTCACCCATCAATCCTGTAATTAATGGCTGATTTTTCAAATCGGATTTAATTTGAATTTCCATTTTAAATCCGCCCTTTTCGCCTTTTTCTCTCTTTTCGTCAAAAGTGTTGAATACAAGAGCATAATCATCGCCATAAATCATTCGCAATGAAGAAGTTCCAATAGATTCTATGGCTTCTGTGGCCTTTTGTCTTCGCTCTACAATTTCTGATTGCAAAAACAGGCTTGCTTGTTCTGCTAACAACTGATCTTCTTTTAAAGAAATTTGATTTTTTTCTTCATTTTGCTTGTTTTTCAAAAGCTGATCTCTAGCCCCCTTGCGTTCAGCAATTTGCCCGCGAAGTCGGTTTATTTTGGGCTCTAATTTTGCCCACTTGTCAATGATATTTTCAATATCCATTAATCACCTTGCTCTTCGGATTGATTTGCTTCCTCTAGTTTTGATTCAATTATTGCAATATCCGATTCTATTTGCTTAGTAATTTCCTCAAGCTTGCTAGGCAATTCAGAAATTTTACATCCAAAATTTTCCTTACACCTTCGGTCAATATCTTTTTTCTTAGGGGTAAGTTCGTCTAATTGCCGCGTTCGAATCTTTATTTCTGTCTCAGCAGAGGCAAACTTTTGTTTTAAAGCCTCGCTGCGATTGATAATATCTTTGATTTTGCTGTCGTTCATGTTTTTTATATTAGTATATTTGTGTCATTTATTTTCGCTTGTCATTAACTTCACGCAATGTTTCCACGGCCTTGTCAACAACTCGAACATCAAGTTTTTTAATTTTGCCCGATTGGCGCAAAGTGACATATTTATCACCAGATGAAACATTTACCCAACCAGAAAGCTTACCAGTTTGCTTGATAAATTGCATTTCTTCTGCTTTTTTGTCTTTCTTTTTCTGTATTTTATCGATTTTGAAAATGTCTTTCCCTGGAAGGCATGTTTTAAGTGGTATAAGCTGTGTGTCTATACGTGAACCATCCCGTTCGTAATCAACTAATAAAACATTAATCTCCCGATTGATATTGTCTTTTGTGGCATCATACCTACCAACATTACCAGGATTAATAAAACGCTTGCCATCTTTGCGCACTTGATCCATTGGAAAATGAACGTGTCCCGCAATTAGCAATTTCGTTTTCTTTGCAAGCGGCACGTCTTCAAATAAAACGAAATCACCATGAATGCTCCGTGTTGTAACCGAGGCATGTACGGCCCAGATCAAAGCGGGCTCTTTCATCAACTCTCCCTCTTTAATTAACTTTGTGTTATGAGGAACAAAGTGGCCAAATGCAATACCTAAATCATCATCATAGTCTGTTTTAATCAGCAAATCAGCATCAATCATAGTGCCTAAAGCCGATTTTCCAAGATTAGATGGGTCATGTGCGATGTCATGGTTCCCGACGACAACATAAATGGGGAATGGCCAACCATCGCCATTGTTGCCCTTCTTTAACGTTTTTAATACCAAATTGCGGCATTCACCGCCAACTTCTGCTCTGTTAAATACATCACCCAATAAAACAAATGCATCGCATGAATTGTCCCGAGCAATCTCAAGAGACTCAAGAAGTTCCTGAGAAGTTGTTAAGCAATAGTTATCTGTTCTCCAGGGAGGCTGCAAACTATCACAATGATTATCTCCCATAAAAAGCACTTTTAATCCCATTTATTTATCCTCCAAGACTAATGGGCGCGAACAAGCCTCGCACCATGCGCCTAGACTCATCATTTCCTTAATCAATTCTGAATATTCTTTGTTAGCTGAATTCATTTCTTGAGTCCAAATTCTAATTTCATTATTTAAATTCTGCTCATTTTGAAGCAAATCTTCATTTTCTTTCAGCATTTCATGCCCCAATGAAATGCTGCTAATCTGTTTTTCCAGACTGTCAAATTCTTTTTTGTGATCTAAAATAGCGCTAAATTCTTCAATACGAATTTTGTGCTCAGTTGCGTCCTCTTCAATAGACTCCAGTGTTTTCAGAAGACTAAGCCCAGTGTTTAAATTGTCAATTTTTTCTTCAATTGGACTAAATTCTTTTCCAATGTCATGAACATTTTTTGCCGCCTGCAAAGCCAAGAATGCCGTTTTGCCCTGGCTCATAATTAACTCGTTTTGAGAAATTAACGCTTGTGCCTCAGAGATGCCCGACATAGAAGAAGAAACCTGTGTGGCCAATCGATCAATAAATTCAATTTGACAAATCTGGTTTTCTATATTCTTGTAATCATCAAGTTCTTCATTAATGCGGTTAATTCTTATTTCATTCTCTTTTGCTCGCTTTGCAGCGTCTTTTGATTGTGAGCTTAATATTTTTGCAGCTTCTTCAAAATCGTCAATGCCAGTTAGTCTCGAAAGACATCTTGGAAGCTCTGTGGAACTAAGGCTTACAAGGAATAATGGAGACATCTGATCGGCATATGATATAGGCCCCTGCTCCTTGTCTACTGGCGGATTGCCCAAGGCTTTAATAACGTCTTCTGGGTATTCGTTGCCAAAATTATCTTTTGCTATTGGCTCGGCCCACTTGGGATTATTAATAACAATTGCGTTTCGACTTTTGCCCTTGATTCTCTGAGCCACTGTTCCATCAGAAAACTCTATCGCCACCCTGGTTTCATTTGATCCCAGCTGGACAAACGCATCGCCTCGGGGCTGATTATGAAGCACAAAATTAATGGCTCTTAAGGCCGCTGATTTGCCCGCGTCTGAACTTCCAGTTATCAGATTTATGCCCTTTTCAAGATTGATAACAGTATCAGTATGGTCCTGAAAATTTTCAATGTGAACACGGGTAATATACCGTGATTCACTTGCTTCAGTAACTTCTTTTTTTGTAGTTTTTTTCATAATTTAATGGCGTCTTAAATAGGATCAACGATTTGAATATAATCCACAACAACAGGAAACTGCCTCAACAGGTGTTCACTTATCATTCCAGACCTGGGTATTTCTTCGTTCCATTCGGAGTAAATATGCACACCACGAATACAAACCTTGGGCAAAATTAAACACGGAGACAAACCAATGCAACCACACGGAATTTCAGAAACGTTGTTAAATAGCCTTTTGCAAACAATACATTCTACACCAACAATATCAAATTCTGGAAGCACTATTGAATTTTCAATGTCTTCATCAATGTCCCGAAGAGTTCCATAGCCATAAAGACAGTTGTCTTTAAAACCAAAAACCAAACTATTTAACAACCCAGCTATGGCTTCGTTGTAATAAACAGGACATTCGCCGCCAACAATGACCGACTTTCTAAGAACATCCTTATTAACAAAGAATTTACCTGGGCTTATGCAGTCACTCATCAATAAACAAGAAACAAATCTGTTTTCTGGAAGTTTTTGTATCGCCCCAGGCTTAATTTTCAGCGACATATTTGAATTATACAGGGCACAGGTTTAGGATAATGGAAAATAATCACATGGTGTTTATTCGACTGGATCAACAAATGCTGCTTTCAGAGCTTTATGAATTAAGAGCAAAAATCACGGACATTGTTGTTGATGCTGATGAAACCCAAGAGGCTAGATTAAAAATTGATCAAATTATTTCTTTGGTTGGCAATGCGCCCTCGGACGACAACGGCTCAGGTTTTCCTAGAATTTCTATTCGGGGCAGATGAAAACAATGAGAAACTTTATTCGGATTAATCGTGATTTAGTAAAAATAGCAAAACGGTTTGATCACCTTGGATATCCCAATTTTGCCGATCAGGCCGACCAATTAAACGTAAAATTGGCGCAACTCATGGCGAATCCATTGCAAAAACAAGTTCAAACTCTTATGTTTAGCGTCAATCAACTAAACGAAAGGCTAAAGCAGATTGAGGAATCAATGGGCGATCAGGTGCCAAGTCAACAAATTAACAACGATGGCGACAATAACATGGATCAAGGGCAATATGTACTTGAGCAACAACAAGCACAACAGAATTTATCTGAAACAAACAATAATAACAATACAATAACACAACAATTGGGCGATTTCCAAGTGAGCATCGGACCCGATCTTTAAACGGAAGCAAACTATGAAGCAGGTAGAAACAAATCCAAGCAAATCCATGAGGCCATCAAGACTTAATGAAATTATTCAAGCCGCCGAGGAAAACAAAGCAACTCTCAATGATGTTGTTGAAATCGCGGCAGGAACACTCGCCTCATCAAGTCGAAACAGCTTGGAAATCAAGGACATCCTCAAAAGCATTAGTGACAGACTTGGCGAAATCGAAGAAAAAATCGATTTTCTATACCAACATAATTCTCCAATTTATGCAGCCGCGTTTGAAGACGACGAAGATATAGAAGACGATGAAGAAGATGAAAACGACGAAGAAGAATAATTTATTCTTCGTCGTTTTGTGGGTTTATTTCATTTTTGATAACATAAACTGCAGAGCCAATGCTTGCAATTAGAGTTAAGATGTAAACCAAAATAATAAACCAACTTGGCGGGGAAACCTCCAGATAGCTAAACTCCTGAAAATCTCTGCGTTCCCACTTGGACTGTATTTCAGAAGTAAGCCAAGGGCGCAATGTAATCAAGTTTAACTGCTTTTGATCTTGAATGTAGTCTCTAATGCTTATTTTTAAATCTTCTTTCTTTGTCCAACTAAAAACCTCAGCCCACTGAACATCATTCTGACCTGTGACACCAACACAAATTACTAATTCATTTTTATTGCCACCCTTCCAGTGAGCCTCTTGTAGTTTGGCCACTTCTCGATTTTGATCGCGGAAAATTAAAATCCACACTCTTATTTCTTCATCACTGCCAATAAGCGCGTTCATTTTGTCAATGTGATTGGACCCCGACCATCCTACTGGCAACACAGAAGGAGTGTCAAAATATCCACCCCGAGGGTAATCATAAACAAGTGATTTTTCCTCTTTAGTTAAGTCGCGATAATTAAAAATAGAATTAGACGCCTGAACTCTGTTTTCATAACTGTGCTTTGTTACAACATGCTGTAGTGTTTCAAACTTGTTGTCCCAGAATGTATCATGGGCGTTCCCATCTTTGGTGAAAAAGTTTCTATTTAATTCTCTGAAACTTTGATTACCAAAGATTTCAGCATACTTTGACCAAGCTTGGGATGAAATAGAAATCTCTTCATCAATGTTCGTATAAGCAATCCATCGAGGCGGGTGGTAATCAACGTCATATGCATGCATATAGCCATCAAAAACCTGCTCCGTGTAAGTTCGCGTTCTTATTCGGCCAGAAGAATCTGTGTACGTTTGAGTACGTGTCTCTGTCCTGTATTTGGGATGTCTACAGTTTACTTTCTCATTCCAATCTTCATAATAAGTTGCGCGAACAATATAGCTATTCCAATACTCAATGTCACGAGTCTGATACATCTCAGAAAAAAACTTACTGCATCCGATAAGCAAAATGCTCACACCTATTGGCAAAAACATTTCAGCCCATGTGATTTTGTGCCGCCACATGTACGCCATTGCAAATACAGTAAGCACAGGAATTATAAGAGCAAACCAAATAATCATTAAATTTTAATTAGACAGAAATGGGTCAACTTGATTTTCTTGACCAGATGCAAACGCGGCATCAGTTACATCACTTGTTACAACCTGAATTTGAATGTCCTTTCGACTACTCAAAAACACACTGCCAGGGAAATTGCGCTTCATTGTTTCAGCTTCGCGGCGAATATCAATCAATTGCTTTTGAGCAGTTGTGAATGTGTTTCGCTGACTTTCAATGGATTGCTGAAGAGTCTTGTAGAGATCGGGAGTGATGGGAACCTGAGCCTCCTGACTCCACTTCATTAACAAATCACCTTCTGATTGGCTTCTGGCATTCATAATTGATACATAAGTAGATTGGAATGACTCTCGGTCGCGCTCGGCGACCTTGGCTTGAGAAGAAATAATCTTCCAAGTGTTGTCAAATGTCACCTTGCTGACTTCTTGCCTTGCGCGAGCTTCAGATTCCAACGTGTTATACTTATTGTTATAGCTTGTATGCAAGGCGAATCCAATTAGTGCCGAAAAAATTAAAAGGCCAACTCCAATTAGCCACATCGTGTTTTTCATTAAAGTATTTTTTTTACCTCAGTTATTATACGATGCCATCTAAATGAAAATTTCTTGGATTGGGCCTTATAGGAGTGAAAGGGTAAGCTCTGCCCCTTGTGGGCGGGGCAGTTCACTCCAATATAATGTCATCAGAGGGGTTTTCTGAACTTAAGTTATCAGCCAAGGACAAGTCAATTCTAAAAGGCTGATCGGTTAAGTAACTTGCGTATGTGTCAGTTCTAATTTGGTAAACATCGGAGCTGCCTGTAAATGGACAAATAATTTTCCATCCAATATTTTCGTCAGCTACAATTTGCCCAAGAGGCAATCTTTCCTTAATGCCCGTCCGAACCGCGTCGTGTCCAGTGAGAGTGTCATGATCGCTGGCAATTAAACCTGCGGATCGCAATCCTTCGGTGGTCATATCAGATTCATCAAAGTCTTCCATCAAATCAATGTCATCAAGCAAAATTTCTTCTTCGATTGTATTACCATCGTCATCAATGGTGTAAACAGTCGTGGTATTTGAAACTTCAATAACGTCTGTTTTCACAACTCCGTTTTCATCATAAATTATATCCCCGTTTTCATCGCGGACAATAACAACTTCTGTCCAGGTTTTCTTTTGAACACCATGCTCTGATAATTCCTCGTGAGCAGCGTTGTTGACGATTTGATTTTCAATTTGCAGTTGTGTGCTAACGGTTTTTGTACGCTTTACATCATAATGCTCGCATCCGCCAGAGGAATATTTGCTCATGACATCTTCTATAAGGGCAGCTTCGTCAGCTATCCCAGATTGTGCAGCACCTGCTATACTTGTGGCAAGCCTAGAGTAAGAAGGGGTAAAGGATTCGCCACCCAGACTGCCTTCTTGCATTACACCCACGTTGGAGCTAAAATGATTAGCAAGAAAATAAAATTTGTCTTTATTTTCATCATTAATGAGACAAGAAATTTCATTAATTTTGTTTTCGAACAGTTCTTTGCCGCGATTCAGGTTATAGCTCATGTTTTTGCACCAGTGGTTTGTAATTTATACAAAATTTAATTGGCCACACGAACGCGAAGTTCTAATGGATAATTAAAGCCACCTATCGGGTACACATCAATATAAAAAGATTCATCTGGATTGAGCCATTTGTAAAAAAGAAAATAATCTGATTTGGCCCTGGCCTTCGACGTGCGCACAAGCCTGCCGTCAAGTCTGTAAATTAAAACAGCATTTCCGCCACGAGGGCTAAAAGATATCCTGGCCTTTTTTCGTATTGGACCATAATATCTGGCCCAAAGTCTTATCGTGGAACCATAATTACCAGGTATGTGCCCTGGCCTGCTTTCGCCCACTCTAAACACACCTTGTTGCGCGGCGCTAAAAATAATTTTTTCTTCCAAAAAAAGATGTTGACTAATAATCTTCGCAATGCCGTCAACTTCGGGGCCAGCGCCCAATTTTGCCACAAGATTGGACGCCTTGTCCCATACACCTTCGGCAACTCCTGAAATTGTATACCCTGACGGCACCCAGGCTTTTATACTAATTCTTTGTCCAGTGATTGATGGCAGAAATCGTTGAAAATTCATCATGCCTTCTGTTCCCGCGTTTGCTGGAACAGAAGAAACATGAAATCCAGCCCTGTAATGCTTGGCAATGCCATCAGCCGACAATTCAAACAGCTGGCTTCGCCCCGTGGCATTTTTATAATGCCAAAAAATCCTTGATCGTTCCAAGGGATTGATTTTTTGGCTCATTAAAACACCAGGCTTTTTAATAGTTTCTGGAACGTTAAGAAAATAAATAACACCCCTTGGAGTGGACGAATACCCCAGCACAGGAATAAAACATGCTAGCAACACTGCTAGACTGAGGCGAACGAGTGTTTTCATCATAACCTCTTTGATGGCACATTCATTGTGCATCAAAGATTAATTTCTTGTTTCTTTGAAAAAAGGCCTTAAAATTAGACAATAAAATTGTAACAAAAAAAATAATCAGCGAAAGCTGAAAAGGTAACATTATGTCAAGAAACCCAGAATTCGACTCCTTATTGCAAGAACTTTGTAATCATGTTTCTTCTTTTTACGGAACGCCAGACTCCCAGTTTTCTGCATTGGCAAACAAAATAACGGAAGATATGCTCAAAACATACGAGGCAAAAGACCAGGACTATGCCTCTAACGGAAAGCCGATGGGCAACCTGCGCGGTTCCGAACACCTGGGAATTCCTGCTTGGAAGGCCGTGCTTCTGCGCATGAGCGACAAAAAACAGCGCATCACGAGCTTTATCAATCGTGGAAAGTTTGAAGTGGATGATGAAAAAGTCACAGACACTCTAATCGATTTGGCCAATTATGCACTGCTTGGGCTAATTCTTTTCCGAGAAGTTTATGGCACAGGTCGAAAAAATAATAATTTTCATGTAGAAAAGCTCGGCCCAGAGTTCCTCGCAGACGCACACTTTTTCAACATATCAGTATGTGCCCTGCGATCAAAAATTCTTCACGAACTGAATCACAAAGACGATGACTCTTCGGCAGCCTGGAATGGAAAAAATTGGAACACTCTAGTGGAGTCTTTCGAAATAGTTGCTGAGTTTGCCCGATCAGTGTAAGAATCTCTCAAACACACAACAGGTTTTCAGCCCAAAACAATGTAACATAAAATGGGGCATTCAATGTTTCGGGCTGAAAATAAATCCTATAACCACAGAAGGCAAGTAATAGCAGAAGCCATTACTTGGTCCAATGTGCCTGGGGAAACGCCTGAACAGAAAAAACTTTTTCTTCAGCAGCAAATTGCCGATTTAGCTGCGACAGGAAAATATACAATTGAACAAATTTATTCCATCGTAATGCCCAATATGCCAACGAGCATATTGTATAGCCTGCCAGAAGAAGTCAGAGATCAAAGAAAGCAATTTGAATTATTAATAAAAGAGCAGCAAGCAGCCGCTGATGTTCTTGAAGCTTTCAATGGAGATGTTGGTGAAATTATCGCAAGAGCAGTTGAAATATTTCAACAACAGTACGTGCCTCAATTGGCATCATTTCTGCCGCCACAAAGAAAAAACGAATCACATATTCAAGCGCTCAAGAGTGTTCAGAAGCCAGAACATCTTGAGCAAGTTCGCAAGTTTATTCAGCAAGACCGAGACAACGCGCTGAATCAAATTAGGACAAGAATTCTTGCGGCAAGAAATCAACTCCAATCACAGTATCAAATTGATGATGTAGAATTCATACATCTTTTGTGGACAGAAAGCATCAAGTCATATGATAATGTGGGGCATGGTGGCTTTACCGAAAAAGTTCCAAACCCAGAAGATCAAAAAACAGTATTTAATATCATAAAATCAATCAATGTAGATATTAACAACAAAAACAAAACTAATTTGGGTGTTATATGGAGCGGCATTGACACAAGCCAAGAAGCAAGAAATCTTTGGCCAACACCGCAACCCTTTAGCAAAGGCGCAGTATTAAAAGAACTTGGGTTTTCAGAAGAAAAGTTCCCGCGAAAACCATCTGATTATTTTGTTAAAGATGGTAAAGAAGCCAACACTGCAGAGATTTTTAACAATCCCGAAAATATACAAAGGCTTAAAGATATTCTTGAAGGATTCATGGATGGAAATGGGCTTGGACTCATTTTTAATGATGGATCGCGCATGGATGATTTTAATACATACCCTGAAAAAGTTTTGTTTTGGGTGTGGAGTTCTTATTGCGGAAGATCAAAACAAGTTTTTGCATCTTTGCTGACTGAAATCGGATATGAACATTTGATAGAAAACATATACAAACAACAAGCCATACCCGATCCTGATTATAAAAGCATGGGCTTAAATTTTAGATCAGCACAAGAAAAACTGATCGTAGGGGTTTTAAGACAAGAATTTGGCTTGCAAGCAGTGTCATATCCCTTGGAAATACCAGTGCCACAGGGGTGCCCTACAAACTCGCAGGTATTTGTCGTGGACTTTTTAATTCCGTGTGATGTCCTCGTAGGCATGGATGAAGAAGGACATCCCGTTGTTGAAAGACAAGTGGTTTTTGTTGGTGAGTATTTTGGATTCGACTCGTCTAAAGAATTAGAAATCCCTGAAGGAGAAGTGTGGACGATGCCTGACGGGTCTGTTGCAACCACAAACCAAGACGGCCAGGATGTTGAACTCCGAGGCGGCGTTAAAACAACCGTCGGACAAAAATATAAACTAAGAACTGAATGGAAAAAAATGGTGGAGACAGCAGTCGCTGAAATTACTGGAAACAAAGCACTTCATTTAAGCAGAAACGATCTTTTCGAAGCATCAAGAAGAAAGCTTATGTCTCAGCTTGATGCACTTGGCATTGTTTACAATTCGGAAAAATGCCCAGCAAATGACAAAACGTGCGCAGTCGCTATGCACACAATGATCGCCCATCTCCAATCAGGATGCACAAAGCCAGATTGTCAATCAAGAAACTATGTGAATGATAGCAATCAAGCTCCACAAATTAAACCCGTTGATCCAATAGAAGCATATATATTGTCTGCATTTACAGATTTAAAGATGAAATACGCCTTCTTGCCATCTGTAACATTTTCAGATGACAATAGATATAATCGAGAAACACTTTGGTCTTATATTCAACACCGAAATCAACTTTTTGACTCAATGAAAGCACTTCAGGAAAAATATCAAGCGCTTTATCAAGAGCAAGGAGAAAGCCAAGAAGTCAGAGATGTGCGAAGAGAAATCGCCACGATTAGAAGACAATACAACAACCTTAATGAATCCCCAGCGGGAGAAATATATAATCAGTTCCAATCAAAAATCAACAATGATATAAGCTACCAAAGACGATCAGAATCCTTAAACAAACTTCTTGAAGCTTCAAGAAACGGGACATTGGAATTAACACCGAGCGAACTCAGAGATAAGATTAAAATTATCCTCGGCGGACAAAACATCGCAAAGAAAACATCATCTTTTAATTGGAAGGCTTACGTCGCAGGGTAAAAACACAAAGCTGTGGAAAAATATACTGATTGTTGGCTTCGCATTGACGGCGCTACTAGCTTAATTTTCAAAACAATCGGTGAAAAATATGCCCATCCTGCCGCCAGAATATATTTCAACATGGTATTATTTCCGCGATGGAGCGGGATTCATTAGGCTGTTTGAAAGCTGGAGCGAAACCCAAGCACAAGAAGTAGAACCCAAACTCCTTATGCAAGGAGATATTGGAACGCACGTTATGAACGTTGGTGGAGTTAAGTGGATAACCCGAATTAAAACCCCAGCGCTAATTATTGAACTTAATCCAAATACATCTGACACCACAACAGACGCCTTTGATTTAATTAAATACTCTTTTAATCTTTTAAGAGACCCAACAACACAGGGAAACGAAAACTACCTACTTAAGCAAGCGACCATCAATATTGCACAAGAAGGCGTAACATGTGATCTAGAATTTTGGTCAAGCATTCCAGGCGCGTTTAATGCACACTATGCAGTTGATGTCTTGCCGCCAGATTTTATATCGCGAGTAGCAAGATTTTATGACACATTCTTGACAATACAAGATTCACAAGAAACACAAACTTATGCAATTCTTACAGGAAGCATAAACATTAACTTTACTATTAGCGAAAACTATTTAATTAACACTGGTAGCCAAGCACCTTATTTTGGCATACAGGGATATCACGTCAGCGGAAGCGTAACAGCACTGGCAACACCAGCACAATTTAGCGACCTCGATATTAGATTGCAACAACCAGGACAGTTAATTGCAACAACTGCCGCAACATCGTTGCAAATAGGAACAACATTCCTGGGACTAGGGCAAACACAAATAAGAAAAAATGTTGAAAGACAAATGAACGCTAATCAAATAACAAAAGCAAAAATTGACTTTGAAACATATACCAGATTCACAACACCGCTTTAATAAGTTTTATTGTATAATGGCTCATAGGTTTTAAATAACTTATGAGCCATTATCATGCCTAAATCAAACAAAAAATCTCCAAAGAAAGCAAATAAAACTGCAAAACCAGCTGTCAAAAAAGAATTTGTTTTTCATAATGTGACTCCAGAAGAATTACTCCCCGATGGAGAAACAATTCTTGAATTTACTATCCCAGGAAGACCAGCAACGAAAAAGACACACCAAAGAGTTGTCAAAATGGGAGGATTTACCAGAATTCTTCCATCAGAACAATACGAACGTTATGAAAAATACTGCAAGCCTTTTTGTGAAGAAGTTTGGAAAAATCTAGGCAAAGAACCACTTGATTTTGGCGTGAGCGTATGCCTCAAAGTCGTGGTTGATACATGGGTTATGGGAGACGTAACTGGATACCAACAATCTATCGGAGATATTATTGAAAAACATGGCATTATAGCTAACGATATGTGGATTCATTGGACAGATGACGGCAGCCACACAATGCTACCACCTGATAAAGAAAATGCAAGAGTGGAAATTGTTATAAAAAGATTTAGACACCCGAAAGAACAATACAGAGCCGAGCAAGAAGCAGCAGAAAAACGCAAAATAGAAAAAAGAGAAGCAAAAAAACAAGGAGAAGAAAATAATGAACAACCAACACCCTAGATTAGAAAAGTCGAAATTATTGACTGCAAAAATAAATCAGATGAGAAAATCTTTGCCGCATATGAAGAAATCGATCAATTGAAAGAATCTTTGCAGGTTTTAACGAGCTATTACACTGATTTAGACATTACGGTGCGAAGAGCACAAAATTAAATAATTAAATTAATAGGAAAAATACAACAAGATGGAATGGTGGGTTTATATAGTTAGGTGCGCAGATAACTCCTTGTATTGCGGTATCGCAATAGACCCGCAAAAAAGGACCGAAGAACATAACCAAAGCAAAAAAGGGGCAGCGTATACCAAATCTAGAAGACCAGTCGAACTAGTATGGAAAGAAAAAGCAGCAAATAAATCTCAAGCCCTTAAGCGTGAGGCAGAAATTAAAAAGATGACCAAAGAAAACAAAGAAATTATGATCGCTGCTGCATCATCTGAAATAGAAGTTTTTTCTGCCGACTTTAAATCTAGTGACCCAAATATTCAAATGCTTTGGTATACGCTTCAAATACTTGACCACATGGGCCTAAAACCCATTATGTGGAAACTTGATGATGAATTTATTGAATCAGTTAGCGAATATCTTGATGTCACAAAAGAACAAGCGGCAAAAGGGAAACTATGGGATGTTCCCGTTGATATGACATCAAGCTTTGTCGGCATCGTGTCTGAAAAAGAATTTTATCCAATCCTTAAAGAATAGATGACTCGATGCTCCACTAGTTCCGCGCCCCTTTTGGGCGGGAACATCGCCGCATCGAGTCAAAAAAAATCTGCCGCCGATAGAAAACAATCGGAAAGCAGATTGAAACCAAAACAATGCCTTAATCTTGGTTTGTAATTATATTGATCGTGTGAGGCTCAGTCTCAGAAATAGAAAACTCCCCAGTAATACCATGCTGCTTTGCAATATCAGAAACCTTGGACTGCAAAGATTCTGTAATACTAGTAATCTTTTCATTAGCCTCAGAAAGCCGAGCCTGAACTGCGCTAAGATAATCTTGAAGATCACTCTTTTGAGCCTTGATCTCTAAAACCTGCTGACGCATCAGAATAATCTCTCTGTACTCCTCGGGAGTGATCGTTGGAGCCGCGCTTGTATCAACAGCACCGTTAGGATCGGGAGGAGAAATCTGAAATTTATTGGAATCCATTTTGTTTTTATACCTCTGTCCAGAATAACTGGAAATGTTCTGGGCAATATCTAGACTCATGCACAGACAAAAACATTTATACAACAACATCCTGAATTTCAAATCATAATTAACTAATACATAAATATGAAAACTATTTGCTTCACTGGACATAGACCAAAAGAACTGCAAGGTAAAGAAGAACTAGTTAAAAAAACACTTGAAAAATTAATTCGAGCAGCATATCAAAAGAATTATAGACGATTCATTAGCGGGATGGCAATGGGAGTTGATATGTACGCTGCGCAAATTGTAATCGAATTGAAACAAGAATTCCCCGATATTCAACTGATCGTAGCAATACCGTTCCCAGGACAAACTAAACAATTCCCTAATAAAGAAAAAAATGACTGGAATAACATTGTGCAAAAAGCAGATGAAATACATGCCTATAAACCAGATAAAAAACAATATGAAAAATTTAAAGCAAAAGAAATCATTGAATTAAATGAAAATGCACCACAATGGCAATATTATGAGGCCGTGAACTGGCTGGATAAAAGAAATAAATGGATGATTGAAAAATCAGACGCAGTGATCGCAGTGTGGTCGGGGACACAAAAGGGAGGGACCGCAAACGCAATCAAAGACGCAATGCTAAAAATCAAACCCATAATTATCTTTAACATTACGGAAAATAATATCAAAAAGTACAATTTCAAACAGAAATGAGCACTTTGGATGCAAATAAAACGTAATATAATTATAATGAACAAATTTGATATTGATGCTTTCGTAATAGAAAGCAATAAAATTGACCCACAATATGGCTACTTTGGAGATTTTATTCCTGGCAGCAAACCAGGAGAATTACTCTATGACAATCAAAAAGATGCATTTGAAATAGCCATGGAACTGGCCAAAACACAAAACAAAGTTGTGACAGAAATTATCCCACGATCACTACATGCCACACTTGGGAAAAATGTCGATTTTTTTGAACTCAATAATGCAAGAGGGACATATAGAAATCATAATGTAAAAATTAATGGGAAATTCGCGCCCGAACATTATTTAGTGCCGTCGCTCATGAGAGAACTCTGGGTGCCAATGTCACAAACGTGGCTTAAACAAGCGCAAGATAATCAAATCGACCCCGTGGAAGCCGCGTGGAATACACACCACCTCTTTGAAGTCATACATCCATTCCTGGACGGCAACGGAAGAACTGGAAGACTAATCCTCAATTGGTTTCTTATGGCGTGCGAAAAAGAACCAATAATTATCTACCATGATAAGAAAAATCAATATTATGATAGTATACAAGAATTTCGAGACAACAAGTATCCAGAAATATATCAAAACTGGATTAACAAAGACTTAATAAATCAATAAAACAAAATACATCCTCGTTCGTTTTTAGGCCAGCCATTTTTGGCTGGCCTAAAAACTCCTCGGTTGTAAAAACACGCTGCGACATCATATGAAAAAATATATACTCCACATGAATAGAATACAATACAAAACCATAGCAGAAGCTATGGCAATAACACGATGTATTGCAAGAGGAGAATTAAACAAAGTCGCCGATCTGATCGCAAAAAATAGAACCGCACAAATCAAAAGACTCAAGGTCGAGGCTCAAGAGTTTGATGCAACAATTCAGGCGCTACGATTAGAACTAATGAACATAGAAACACTCTGCACACAATTGCCCCCAGGCAAATACCTAAATATACTTAAAATCAGTAAAAAAGGACAAATGGCAACAGGACTCAATAAGAGATTCAAAAACCAAGCCATGATGCTTAAAAGCACACCAAATGAAATCAAAACACATGAAGTTAATGAAGAAGAACTTCAACTCGTTACACAAAGCTGTGACATTATGATGCGCCTGATGTGCGGCCAAATCGATGCAATATGGGAACTAATTCCAGAAAAAGCACGTAACGACAAAATGAAATCCATCCTGGCCGCAATGAAGGCGCAATATCAAATTAAAAAAGAAACCCACCCCTATGTGACAGACACAATAGTAGGAGTGCATCACAAAATATGGTGGCTACATGATATTATGATCGTAGCTGAACAAAAACTAAATCCAAATGAAAACATAATTGAAAAAAGAGGATCACTGCCATTACCAAAAATCGAAGAAAAATAATGAAAATCTAACCCTATTTGCACGAATAAATAAAAGATGAACTCCATCTAAAATAAAACAACATGAGACAAATTGTATTTAGTCCGTCAGATTTTACATTCCTGTGGGAAAAAGAACCGTGGGCATTTTATGAAAAATATAAACATGGCATTAGAAGACCGCGAATGAATATGCCAAAGGTCGTTGGCGATATCGATGGCGTGATGAAAGGATGCCTCGAAAATAAAAACCTAAAAGAACTTGATCCACTCCTGCCTAATGCGAAAATTGTGCACTCAGATGCATGGGTGCAATCAAAACCACTCGTGATCGAAGATCAATTCGAATTTATTATTAGAGGCAAAATTGATGCAGCTCTGCAATTTGAAGACGGGACATTTGGAGTCATCGATTATAAAGCAAGCAATAATATAGGCGGGAAAATGCAGTTCTATACAAGACAACTGCAGGCTTATGCATATGCGCTTATGAATAATGATCCCAGAGATTTGCATCTGTTCCCGATCACAAGACTTGGTATCATGCAGTATAAACCATATAAGTTCGAACTTTCTGGAAACGGAACCGCCGCACTTACGGGGAATATTGAATGGGTGGAAATTGATAGCAAAGTCGAAGACTTTATTGAATTTCTTACACAAGAAGTTGCACCATTTCTTATGAAAGAAATGAATCCACCCGAAAATGATCCGTGGATGCAATACATTAACTCATACTATGAGGAAGATTATGAAGATGACACAGAATAAAATAAATCACAATGTTCTTCTAGTGATCGGAGCGATCACTGCCGCGATCATAAACCCAAGCCTAATCGCGGCCATGTGGGAAAGCAAAATCTATCAAACAATAGAAATCTTTAATTCGAAGCGATAAGTCAATCAAATAAAACAACAGGGGTGTGAGTCCCCATGTAAGCACCGAGGATGTTGAAAGAAATGTACTCTTCAGCATCCTCGATTGACATTCCATCACGAGAACATAAAATGTCAATCAAACGATTGTGGCTATACGCGGCAACAGTGACTGCTGAGGAACCATGCCAAACATGACAAGGGTGCAATAAAGCATTGTCAAAACCATCAATAAAAAGAGCCTCGCCATCAGACAACTCACTAATAAATGTTTTCATGTCCATAACTAAATGTAATACGATAATCAATTAGGAAAAATAAGCAATTATAAGGTATAAGTAGTAAATATGAGAATTAGCGTGATCGGAGCAGGATATGTGGGACTCGTGCAAACAGCAATCATGGCAAACATCGGGCACGATGTTATGTGCGTAGATAGTGATCCAGAAAAAATTAAAAAACTCAAAAATGGAGAATGCCCTATCTATGAGCCAGAACTCCAAGATATGATCGAAGACGCTAAAGCACAAATATTCTACGGAAACACGGTGGAACAAGCCGCAAACTGGGGCGAAATTGTCTTTGTGTGCGTGGGAACTCCAGAAAAAGAAGACGGCAGCCCCGATCTGCAATATATTGATAATGTTGCGAAAGAAATCGGAGAGTCCATGAGAGAACATATCATCGTGGTGAATAAATCCACAGTACCCCCTGGAACAGCACATAGAGTCAAAGAAATTATTCAAAAATATCAAAAATTTCCAACAACATTCGATGTCGTAAGTAATCCAGAATTCCTTAGAGAAGGATGCGCAATCCATGACGCTATGAATGGAGATAGAATCGTGATCGGAACAGATAACTGGAAAACCGCGGAGAAATTGATCGAAGCATATCAAGAACTACAAACACAAGTTTTCCTCACAGATACAATTAGCGCCGAAATGATTAAATATGCATCAAACGCATTCCTCGCCACGAAAATTAGCTTTATCAACGCCATTGCACAAATATGCGAACAAGTCGGGGCCGATGTAAAAGAAGTGGCAAGAGGAATGGGACTCGATCATAGAATCGGAGATAAATTCCTCGGGGCTGGAATAGGATGGGGTGGAAGCTGCTTCGGGAAAGATACAAGCGCACTTATCCATATCGCCGATCAAATCGGATATGATTTCAAAATGCTTAAAGCAACTAAAGAAATTAATGAACAAATGCCTAAAGAATTTATCCAAAAAATTCAAACGAATCTCAATGGAGTCAATGACAAAATTATCGGAGTGCTCGGAGTTGCATTTAAACCCGATACTGATGATATGAGAGACGCTAGGTCAATTCCAATTATTCAAAAACTTGTCAAGGAAGGAGCCATCGTTAAAGTATATGATCCCGTGGCCAAACATAATGCTGAAAAAATATTAACGAATGTGCAATGGACTAACACTATCGAAGAACTAGCCGAAAACACAGACGCGATACTGATCATTACAGAATGGAAAGAATTCAAAGACATTAAATGGCGCGAAATTAAACAGAAAATGAGAAATCCGCGGATTTTTGACGGAAGAAATATGTTCGAAGAAGAAGAAATGAAACGAATCGGATATGAATATTATTCTATCGGAAGACCAAATAAAGAAGGGATTCATAATCAATAAAAGAAAATATATAATAACTTCTCCACGGTGATAAAAATGGAAAACAAAGATATTCTCGAAACTCTGGCAGGGATCGCATCTGATCTCGATAATCAAAATATGACCAAAGAAGCAGATGTAGTCACGGATGTTATGAAAAGAGTGGCGCAATTTAGCCCCATGCCGTTTACACAACAAATGCCACAGCAAAATTCCTACAATCCATTGGCACCAGTTGATTTAAGATCGGTGAATATTCCTCAAACTCCTGCTCTAGCCAGTCCCGTATACACATTGCCAGCAAATGTACAAGCCCCTCAGTCTTTGCAGAACTTTATGCAAAATCCCAATGCACAGCAACCAGCACAAGCCACTACTCCAGAAAATGAACTTATTAAAAGATATCTTGGCTGGGCATTCGACGCGATCACAAGAAAAGGCAAGAACGTATCAGAAACAAGAGCCGCGCTTGAACAACATCTGAAATCAAGCAAACAATCACTCGAATTTGGTATCAAAACACTTAGCGCATTTGATGCACAAATTGCTAGCCAAAAGGCGCTCCAAAATCGACAGTAATGATGAACCCATTGAATTCTATAAATGAATACTGTGAACTCGCACAAATCGCGGATTCAATGGGGCTTTATAAATTGGCCGACGAAATTACAAAACAACTTGCTATTAAAACAGCATCCACGGATGTAATGAAAAGATTGGCACAAGTTATAGAAAATCCATTCTATGTATTAGGAATTTCTCCAAACGCAACGCCAGAAGAAGCCGAAGAAGCATACTTTAAAATGATCGATGAAATGGGTAAGAGAAAAAGAGAAAAAACAAAAGTTGAAGACTTTCTCATACAAAAAGCAAACTGGGCGATTAACCAAATTAATAACGCAACAATGATCGAAAATGAAAGACAAATCTTTCATCCAAAATTCCCCGATCCTATACAAAACACAAAACCAAAAATTGATGATCCACAACCGTGGTGGAAGAAAATCTTCAAGAGAAATAAATAAATTCTCTTGAAGATTTTAACTTATTTATTCGCCTCAATTTCACGCAAATATTCGAACATCAGCTTTACTTCTTCAGCATCTGCTAAAGCATGATGCCGATCCTTTTCGGGTATGCGAGGCAAAGCAATCTCACCCAACTTGCCGCGATATTGCATAATATCATTGCAATAATGAGGTAATCCTCGTGGACCGTTAATCATCTTGCCATATAGTTGGCGAACAGCCACCCAATCATAAGCACAGTAATATCCCCATAACTCCGAATCATAAGGGGAATCAAATGGCAGAATATTCATATGCAAAATATCCCAGTGATGGTGAGGAGCAACGAAATCTAAAAACTTAACAGCTATTTCCTCGCGGCTTAAAGTATTTCCATGCTCGTAATCATCCTTGATAAAAGACCAAACATGATCGCGCATCCACGGATCATCTAATACACGATCAACATCAAATTCAGAAGAAATTGCGTAAAAGGTGCGGCCATCTTCAGCAACAACACCAATGGAAATTAAATCAATAGTCTTGCCGTCTTCGAAAAACTCAGTGTCAAAAAAATAACGCATAAATTATTCGCAAAGCCTCGTATGCAAAGAATCCAAATGTAGCCACATGATATCCCAAGCATCAGTCTTTAAAGCTTGCTTAAAATAAAAATACTCAAGAAAATATAATGATCGGTACTTTTCATTACCATCACGTAAAGAAGCCTCTGTATTCGCAATACGATCACAAAGCTTTACGAAAATAGCCAAATCACCATGATCGCGGATTTTCGGATATGTACGCTTCACAATATCAGATCGAGTTTTACCCAACTCATTCGTCAACGCATACACCAAATCAGCAACTTCAACACCAAACATAATAGATAACTCCTCGTAAGAAATACGACAGTCTTCCATCACATCATGAAGCCAAATTCCACACTCTACGAAAGTCTTAACAGAATCATCAAGCAAATAAGAATATCTATAATAAACTTCATAAACATGATCCAAATGCTTGTCATAAGCAACACCATCATAAGTGCAGCCCGTCTCACTGTGAACGCGCCGAGAAAAATGCTCGGCCAACTTAGATAAATGACTTTCTATTTTAAACATAACTACAAACAATACTACGAAAAGAAAACCATTTTTATCGCAAACAAATTTTAAAATGGACAAGCCATTTTAAAAGCCCAAAATATCTTGATGCGAATAGCGTAGTTATTCGCATCAAAAAATGAGGAGAATAAACACTCTAATCTCCTCACGTATACTCAAGGCCCCACCAGGGATACCTTAAGAAAAATTTCAATACCCCCCATACACTATCAGAATTATGATCGGGGAAAAGAATTATATACATATATAGAAAGATTCCCGAAATGGTGGGGGATACCTTACTCGAAAATTTTACCACCCCCCCTGCTATCACAAAAATAATCATAGGGGGCAAAGTAAGCGCAAATTATTTTTCTTACTCTGGCGAGATGATCGGGAAAACTATCGGGGTGGATTCTGATCGGTTATGATCGAGAAAACTATCGGGTAAACTACAATATTAGTTATGATCGGGGAAACTATCGGGGCCATTTTTTTGGCATGATCGAAAAAATGACGGGGTGGCGTACCGCTTCCTTATGGTACCTAAAAGTTTTAGTACCCCCCCCTCTACTATAGCAGCGATCATGACACATGGGTGCCCGATCATAATCATCATCGTTGTTGATCGTGGTACAGGGTCTTGGTGGTCGGATGTGGGTAGGGGTTTTTGCCCCCTCCTCTTATATATGGTTTTGCCTTATAAGAAACGGGGGATTTTTATTGTGGTCACTGCCTGCCCATCATTCAATGACTTCAATGGTGATGCGAACATTTTTGTGTTCAAGGCAATCGGGGACAACGATAGTGACAGCGGTATGGTCAATCGGTTCGCCACATTCATCAGCCATGCGTCCGAACTGCATTGGCACAGTCTCGCCCACCCAGGTGTTTGTTCCTTCTACGTTCTGCATATCTTATATATCCGATTGTGTTTGAAAATACAGGGGATTTTTATCGCTGGTCAAAAGGAAGTTCAAAAGGCCCGATATAGAAATACTTTACCGCATCGGTATCTTCGGGCAGTGGCATAGACGGGCATCGGGAAGTGAACGGTGCATACACCTGGAGCAAAATCTTTGATTTGGTCTTTTGGTCATATGCCCAATGGACGTAGATGAAATCGGCTTTGACCACCCTTGCGCCATCACGTTCATTATTGACATCGTAATCTCGGATTGTTTGTGGGTCGTAATTTTGGAAGCCCACGGTCAGGCAAAGCCATTTACCCTGTCTATTGGGTGCCTTTAGCCATTTTTCTGCATTGATAACTTCTGGCATCAAAAGACTCGCATCCCGATGTAAATAGCAGCAAGGGTCAAGATGACAAAGATAATAACTCCAAGCATGAGGAAAACAAGTTCTGGGAGCGTAAATCCTTTGTTCATGTTTTATATATCCGATTAGAACACAAAAGAAAGGGGATTTTTATAATGATCGTGGCACACAATCATAGAAAGTTATAAAGAAAGGGGCTTGCGCCCCTAGTCTTTATGGTCTGGCTTAGTTTACCGATTCGATGTGCTTGACATTTACGCCGATAAAGGGCACTTGGCCGCGTTCTGCAAGGTCATCCTTATCGGTGCGGCTTGCATATTCGGAAGCAAGCAGATGGTCCTTGATTTCGTCCAGGCTGACTTCCTCGCCATCCTGAAGCCAGGTGACTTCGGCATGATTCCCCGTAAGGCAAACGGGCAAGTAGATTTCGCCATTGTGGCCTTTCCAAAACTTCACGTCGTTTTCCGTGAATGTCTTTTCAATATGCTTGGGCAGGGCAGGGGCATCACGTTCTCCCAGGGCCACGGCTTCGCGAACGGGGCCACGGCTGGCATAGTCAGTGTTCGCCATGCCTTGCATAACGGAAGCCTTGACAATATCCATATCTCGCGAACCAGCGCGAAGTTTGGCGGGACGTGCAACGCGAAGGGTGAATATTGTTCCCTTGCGCTTGGTGGCGAGGGCGGCGGCGACTTGTTCAGTAGTCATTGTTCCTCTCTTTATATATTCGATTGGAGCCATGCAGAAAGGGGATTTTTTATGGCTTTCTGTTTTTATGTGGCACGATCATTAAAAAAATCCCTTGTCTTTTGTATTCTAATCGGATATATAAACTAGGTGGAAAGTCAAGATGATCAAAGTCCCCACAATCACAGCCGAGTATCCTACTCAGCCTGAAAAAATCCTTCCCACGCGGTCGGGCGAACACTTTCTGAATCATGCCATTCGCAAGGTTGTAACCAATCGGGGAGAATACTATATCGCCGATTTGTCAAATGGAGAGCGGCTTTGGATTGACATTTCAAGCGACAATGCGTTCAATCGAATCCAAAATGTTGAAGAGGCCTGGGGCAATGCGTCTTACAGTGCGGTCAGATACAATCTCTTCACCACGGCTGGGCTTGAAAACTCCGAACTTGCAAATGTTCTTTATGACATTGGCAATGCATGGCAGGGCGGGGACATTTCTGTTCACTGCATAATGGCGAACATTCAAGTAGTGGTGTTCAAACAATACTACTCCATCGGGGATTGAAAACTTGGAAAGGCAGATACAAGTTATCTGTCTTTCTTTATGACTTTCCGTGATCATGTGGCACGATCATTAAAAAATCCCCTTTTTGCATGGCTCTAATCGGATATATAAAGTAACAAGACTGAGGAAAGCGCGAGACTCAGATTGTGCTCGATGACCAGGCCCTGTAGCCCTTATAGTAGCTGGACGAACCTTACCAGCATGAGAAAGAAAGTGTAACTGAAAACTCAAAAACCAAGACAAGATAGGCATGTCGTTAGCCCCAACAATTATTTGTTGGGGCTAAACTTTTCTGTTTACGCCGTTGATTAAAAATCCCCTTTCTTTCGTGGTCTAATCGGATATATAAGATATGACGGTTCAAGAAGAAAATGACATTCTCAAGCAAGCCATCAAGGAACTTCTGAAAGGCATGGATATGATGCCTTGGCGCGAACAAAACCATGATGTTCATGGGGATTGTGTTGCATTTCCTGCTGACGGCTATTACTGCAATAGGTCTTACGTCGTTTGCCCAGCACTTATGCAACTCGATGATGCGGGTGTGATTCGGCTTGAGCGAGTGTCCTAATGGATAAGAATCTGACCGCATACGACCATGCCATTCTGAGACAATTCGGTGGCACCAACGAGCGAAAAACGCTCTATCAATTGTCCCTTAAAGTGTCTTTTGATGATGTGATTTTGGCTGAGAGACTTGAAAAACTGGAAAATCTAGGCTATATGAAGTCTCATAATCGCAATGGGGTAACGGTATACCGCAGACTCTAAATTGGATGCTCAATATGAGCATCCGTCTTTTTTATGACTTTCTACGATTGTGCGCCACGATCATTAAAAAATCCCCTTTTTGCATGGCTCTAATCGGATATATAAAGAAGAGTGTGATAGTGAATTAAGTTTCACAATCTGAGAAACGTTTAACATCGAAGCTTGGGTTCGAGTCCCTTGCAAGGCGGGCGCGTTGTCTTGAAACTTAGCGGTGTCGAAGTATACGATGGGCGTATATCAGATGCAAGAGATTATGAGGATGGAGTAATTAACCATTTTCATTTGTATCTTGTTTGGGTTTCCCAAGTCACACTCTATCAAAAATCCAGAATAAAAAAATACAAGTACAAAAAGAAGAGGAAGAAAGGCCCGTCATGGATGGACGGGTCTTTTTCTTTATGGCTTTCTACGATTGTGTGACACGATCATTATAAAAAAACCCTTGTTTTTCGTGTTCTAATCGGATATATGAAAATATGGATAAAATGCGAAACCTAAAGCTCATGGCTGAATCTGGTGTTCCGAGCGAATACAACTTTCAGGTCGCGGCTTTGTGTGCTGAACTTCTTGGTGAAAGCATTGATAAATCTTTTTTTGATAAGTGCAGCAAAATAATGGATTGTGGTGACCTTCAGAGTGACATTTCCAACGATGTCTATGATGCACCTGTGGTCCGTGAGTATAGGCCAAGCTCATTATAAAAAACCCCTTTCTTTCGTATTCTAATCGGATATATAAGACAGAGGTTAACAGAAAATGTCCACCACCGCTGAACTTTCCTACTCTGAACTCATGAAGCAGGCTTCTCACTTGCTCCCCGATGAGATTTTGGACATTCTTCCTCCGCTCTACTCTCAAGACTCGAATCCGAATCCGATGGTGGTTTTGAAACTGTTCTTTGTTGCTCCTACTTGGCGATGGTTTATAATCGAGGGCAGCCCCGTGGACGAAAATGGTGTGATGATTCACCCCGAAGATTCGACTGCCCGCCAGTCCGAGGCTCATGACTTCCTGTTTTACGGGATTGTCGAGGGCAATGAGCGAGAGAAGGGATACGCTTCACTTCGTGAGTTGATTTCCACGGTTGGTAAGTTTGGCCAAAGAGTTGAACGTCAAAAGAACTGGATTCCTGTTCGAGAGAGTCAAATCTAAAAATCCCCCGTTTGTTTTGTCCCAATCGGATATATAAGGCATGACTGGAATCTTTCGGGCTTGTGATAAAGACAGTAGTGCCGCTTATACGGCATCATTCTCTGTAAATTCAGCAGATGAATTGGGGCAAGCATGGGAAGATTTCAAAGCCAGTATCCCATTTTCTCGATGGTATTCTGACAACGAGATGGATGAAGGCGACGCTGAACTTCTTGAGGATTTGGACTAGGGCTTGCCCTAGTCTTTTTTATAACTTTCTACGATTGTGTGGCACGATCATTTTGGTTATAAAAGTAAATATCAAGGGCTTATTTTGCCCCTGAGATTTACAACTTCACTTCAAAAGACTTCACTTCATACAGTACACCAATTTGCTTTCTGTATTCCAAAAACTCTGCAAAGTCTTGATATTGTCGTTCATGCATTTCGTTTAGGGTCTTTTCTACTAAATCGCTCAGGGGGCTTTTATAATCGTAGACATTCCCAAACCCATGACCCTTCAACACTTGACAAAATACAAGTCCATTGAGATTGTCATACTGGCAATATCCAACGCGCTTCCCGTCAGTGAAGTAAAAGTCACGATTGGGCCATGCGAAGTGAATGTCGGGGCGGCAGTCAGCTGTAAAGATTTGGTAACCTTTGTCAAGAATGAGATTTGCGACTTCGTGAACTGACGAGTGCAGTGCCTCGGCGACTGTGGTCTGTCCAAAGACTTCGGTCATATTTTATATATCCGATTGTGTTTGAAAATGCGGGGGTTTTTTTATAAACAATCCCCTTTTTACATTGGCCTAATCGGATATATAAGAAGAACGAGGCCTCAACCTCGCTAGTGCTGAGAAGTGGACTGCACACCAAAGAGTATCCGCTTCCCCTCTAGTTGCAGAGCGTGAAAATGCAACGGTCAGTCTCAGGACGCGATTACGTGGTTCTATATTGGTTGCAAACAGTATAGAGATTATCCAAAAACTGACGGCACCCTGGTCGCGCATGAGCATGAGGCTCCGTGGCCAGGGATTTTGTTTATATTTGGCTTGCATTGAATTGTGTCACACAATCGCAGAAAGTCATAAAAAATCCTCTTTCTTTCGTAGCCCAATCTGATATATAAGGAGAGGAAAACAATCATGACTGAGATTGCAACCATCGTCGCCCTTCTTCAAATCCCCGACAATTGGCCCCTAAAGCTTTTCCGCTCCACCAGCAACGAGCACTCTCAGCTCGAACTTGTTGTCCAACAGGCCTTCGAGGCCGTCGTTGGAAAGGGTATGGTTGTTCCGCAAGCGGTCGTTGAGCGGCCTGGATTTGAACACACCATTGACCTTGAAGTGGTGACTAACGGCAAGAAAATTGCCGTTGAAATCTTCGCCACCCAGCAACTTTACATCGGGTCTATGGTGAAGAACAATGTGGCCCGATTGATGAGCATTATCGGGAATTACGACGGCGGGCTCATCGTTTACAACGCTAACACGCACTTGGATGAAAAGTGGGCGGATTTGGTCCACCAAAAGACCAACGGGAAGGTGAAGTTGGTGCCGATTCAAGAACTGCCCACCTTGCTGAAAACCCCGTCTTTTGGGTTCTAATAACTGACTTCAAAGAAATGCCCCTGAAAACGGGGCTTTCTTTATAACTTTCTGAGATTATGCGCCACGATCATTATAAAAAATCCCTTTTCTTTTGTATTTCAATCAGATATATAATGTAGGAACAAACCATGGACGTTAAAGACATTAGGATGATGGCTCATATCGCTTCCACCCATAGTGGCTATAATGATAGGGCTAAGCGAACTTTTCATCGTCTTGCAAAGCAGTATCTTGAAGAAATTGCTCACGGTCTTGGCCTGAGAGACGGGCAGTATTCTATTCGCTCAAACAAGGCTGGCGTGGCTTGTCTTGGTGAAGTGATTTTGCACTCGGACAATCTTTATGTTCACCTGGGTGGAAGCATTCCGCGACCTGAGTTCTACTATCGATGCGTTAAGGGGCAAAAGGACTACCGTGGTGGCCTCAACACTCATATGGAGTATGAAAAACTCACGGACATTGATGCCGTTGTCCGCGTGTTTCAGAATCATATTGAGCGGAATCGCTTCGAGTGGGCTTCATAAAAATCCCTTTTCTTTCGTGTTCTAATCGGATATATAAAGAGTGAATAAGGGACTCATACAAAAGCAATTCCTTCTACTCTTCAATGAGCTTCTTGACAACGACATGGGCGTGGTGGAAAGTGCGTATTATTCGCTTCTTGGTTTTGCGGAGTCACTTGGGGTGACTGAACAATTACCTCTTGAACGTGTGGACGCCACTGACGGAATGTTTTATCTCAAGCCGACGGCTAAGTGAAGTTGCCTTCTGGGGCATAAGTAAAGACTAGGGGCTAATGCCCCTTTCTTTATAACTTTCTGCGATTATGCGCCACGATCATTATAAAAATCCCCTTTTTGAATGGTTTCAATCGGATATATAAAAAGGAGGGTAATGATGAATCCCAACCGAAACTCGGATTGGCCAGAAAAACACTGGGGGCTAGTGCCCAAAGACATCAAAAACAAGAGAAAGAAAGAAAAGGCGGGGAAGCATGCTCGTGAGGACCTAAATTGGTCTCGCCGCCGAGGAAAAGAACGTCGGAATGACGATTATGACGACTAGCGTCTAAGAAAACAAGGCCCCTAAAATGGGGCCTTTCTTTATGACTTTCCGAGATTATGTGATACGATCATTATATAAAAAATCCCCTTTTTGCATGGCTCTAATCGGATATATAAAGAAGAGTTGGCAACAGCTCTAAACTCGAAGGAAAATCAAATCAATATGCGAAACACCATCGAGGAGAACAAAACCATGTAGCATCTAAGTATTCTGGCATTTTCTGTTTTCTGTATGTTTCTCGGCTTGAGCGGCGCACAAAAGTGTGTTCGCTCCATCCGAGATTTTGGTGTGTTCTTTGGGTGTGGCACATGATTGTAGAAAGTCATAAAAATCCCTTGTTTTTCTTGTTCTAATCGGATATATAAAGGGTGCCCCTCGAAGATATTCTGAGTGATTTGGACATTGAAGTCAATGATGTTCTTGGCGGGGATGAATCTTTCCCCGATGCTGTAGTGATGATTTCACTTGGTAGTGGTCGTTTTGCGGCTGTAAATGCAACGACTCCTGCGCCAGACCCTATGACGGTTGGTCTTTTGGCTACTTTCGCGTCTGAGCAAGATGCAGAAGCGTGGAGTGCCATTTATGATTTGACTGGCGACCTAGTAACTAAGACTTTCGAGGAAGCGCGTGAAATTGCTGTAAGCAAGCCAAGTGTTCACGGGCTGGGGCTTCAACAGGGTGAGCGAACCGTGGCAATTCACTGGGTTCGATAAAAATCCCTTGTTTTTCATGGCCTAATCGGATATATAAAGTGTGAACACAAGATGTTATAACCACCAAGGTGATTTGGGCAAATATGGGGTGTGTTTCATGGGTGAAGGACACTATAACAATCAGTTTGAAGTCGGTTATGGAACTCTTCTTTCAAATGCCCCTATTATTCACTTTAGGCAAATGAGCCATGTTATTAGCGCAACTTTTGATAACGGTGAATGGCGTTTCAAAGGATGGGAGCCCAATAAACATGGACCTGGACGCCAGTCGTTTCAAGTGCCTCAAGAACTTCAGGACTTGGTGGTGAAAGCGATTTTGGACAATGACATTTTGCGGGGGAATCTTGAAAAGTGGAGAAAGGATAGAATTAGGCGTTTATCGGATTCGATACCTCGGGCTAAACAAAGACTTAAAGAAATGGAAGCCGAAATCAAATCGAACGAAGCCATACTAGACACACTCAAATCCGTTTCCTTTTAGGAAGCGGATTTTTTATAACTTTCTGAGATTATGTGTCACGATTATTGAAAAATCCCTTGTTTTTCGTGGTCTAATCGGATATATAAAGTGTGAGTTTTTCGACCATCAAGAACAATATCATCAATAACACAATCACTCTCATCCCGTTGGCTCTTCTTGTGCTGTGTAATTCTGTTTTCTCGCTGGGCATTCCACTTGATACTCAAGATTGGCTTAATGTCGCCATTCTTATGATTTTGGTGAATAACATGTTTTTTCCCTGTCACTGCTGCCAAGTTCGCAGCAATGCAAAGTCGCAATGAGAATCCAAACCACGGTTTTGTCAGACGGCTCGAAGCAAATTGGCTATCACAATGGTCACGGCTGGGTGGCGGTTTGTAATATCTTTAGATACCAAGGCGGATGGAAAACCGATACGTACCCAGGATGGTATCGAACCATTACCGAATGGAAGAAAGAAATCTCCGAGAGGCCCTTATAGGGTCTCATTTTTTTGTTTCCATTTTTAATGATCGTGGCCCATAATCATGGAAAGTTATAAAAAAGAGGGCAATGCCCTCTTTTTTGTTTGAACCTTTAGTGAATGAAGCTCTTGGACGCTTGGTCAATGACCCAGGGAACGTTCTCCAAATCGGGATAGCGTTCAATCACTTCGGTCAGTCGAGAGTTTGGCGCATCATCGCGTTCAATGCCGCACTTTTCGCACTTGTGGTCATCATTGCCCCGAATGTAATCATCATCACATTCACAATCCCAAAACTCACGCACGCAATGAAAGTCGCCGTGATGTTCAAGAGTCAGCTGTTCCAGCATACTTGTTATATCTTTTGTGATGAAAAGATATAGGGGATTTTTTACACCACGGGTTCGACGGTGAGAAGAAAGTCACCAAACGATGGCCCAGCGCAATATTCAACTTTCAAGACTCTGTAGGATTTTCCTCCTGCCCCCACAATCAGGATTTCATCACCAACATTTGGGCGAAACGGCAGCGTAAGACCAACATATTCGGGGCTGTCATATGTTTCGCCATGGATGTTTTGGAAAGTTATACCAAACTCGTGCATATTTCTCTCTTGTGAAGGCTCGCCAGGGTGGTCTTGCGCAAGCGCAGAGGAAACCAGCCGCACTGCAGATTCATGACTCTGCAGCCGCCTTGCGGACTTTCACCGCCCCCTGGACACCTGCTTATATATCCGATTGTGTTAGTGGAAAAGGGGGATTTTTCCGATTGTCAAGTAATTTTTCGCCTCGGTGGTGGTAAGGCTCCACCAGATGTCGTTGGCCCTTGGCTTCACGGCATTGACTTGGATGCCAAGTCTTATCTTTACGGCCTCTTTATTTTCAATGTCACCACATGATTTATTCATGTGTTCGCTTCATTAATCCGATATTTAATTCGGGCGAATTTTGCCTTTCTTTCTATTATATTATATGAATTTACTTGAAAAGGGGATTTTTAATGATCGTGGCCCATAATCTCAGAAAGCCATAAAAAATCCCCTTTCTATCGTAGTCTAATCGGATATATAAAGAGAGGCAGACTAATGAAGAAGAAGTCCGAAGTCTACGAAATCGTAACCAACACCATCATCGAGGGCCTAAAGAGCGGAAACGTTGCTTGGAAGCGACCCTGGTCGGTGATTCGACCCTGCAACCCCAGTAGCGGAACCAAGTATAGCGGGCTCAACCTTCTGCTTTTGTCAATGTCTACCTTTGCCGACCCGCGCTGGATGACTTGCAATCAAATCAACAAGATGGGCGGGCGAATCAAGAAGGGCGAGAAGGGCACACCGATTGTGTTCTGGAAGCAGGTGAGTTATGAGGATGATAAGACTGGCAAGACAGGTTCCTACCCCGTATTGAAGCAATTTTATGTTTTCAATGTGGAGCAAACCGAAGGGCTCGACCTGCCGCCGATTGAGGAACTGAAAGACAATCGCCGCATCGAACGTTGTGAGGAAGTGGTCCAAGAAATGCCGCTGGTGCCTGAGATTCGTCACGGTGGAAATCGTGCCTGTTATTCGCCTTATGGCGATTGGGTCCAAATGCCTATTATCGAATCTTTTGTCAGTTCCGAAGCCTATTACGCGACCTTATTCCATGAACTTGGTCACGCGACGGGCCACGAATCCCGATTGGCTCGACCCGAAGTCATGCAAATCTCAACGCTTGACAAGGAAGGTTACAGCCGCGAGGAACTGGTAGCAGAACTCACAGCCGCCTTTCTCTGCCAAGAAATCGGCATCGACAATGACACCGAGAACACCCAGGCCTATATTCAGGGCTGGCTCAAGGTTCTGAATGACGACCCCAAAATGGTCGTGCAGGCCGCAGGACTTGCGGGGAAAGCCGCAAACTTCATTATGGGCCGAGGCAAGGCCAAGAGCCTGGAAGCAAAGAAAGAACTGGCGACGGCCTAAAAAGGACTAAGATAAAAAATGGGGGATTGGCCCCCATTTTTTATGACTTTCTACGATTGTGCGGCACGATCATTAAGGCGTGAAAAAAGGACTTTTCGCTTTTCAACGAATTGCCCTTATCAATGAATCGGCTTGTTATTATCTACAATTTCCATCGTTTCCGCAGATACAATATGCCACCAGCCCACCATTTCGTTTACCATGTAGTTGGCAAGGAAGGCGTGAACCTCCCCTATCGTATCTGCTGTGAACTTATAATCTCGCCAGCCTTGCCCCTCATTTGGGAAAGAGCCAGCGAAAAGGAGAAACTTCTTCATTTTACACTCGGGTCGGACCATCTTCGGGGAACTTGCTGTCTGAAACAATGTTCATAGTGTCTCTATCAACAATATGCCACCATCGCCAATCATGCTTGACCATTTCGTAAGACAAAATTCTGTAAAGAGCATCGACATTGTCATCAGAGGCCTGAAAATCTTTCATTCCTCCCTCGGGAGTATATTCGCCAGCGAAAAGGAGAAACTTCTTCATAATTTATATATCCGATTAGAATCTCAAAGATAAGGGATTTTTTATGACTTTCTGCGATTGTGTGCCACGATTTTTCGATTTTTTCGCAAAAGACAATGGCATCATTTTCTTAGATACCATTGTCTTTTGCTTTTGTTTTAGAAGTGCGGGTCGTCGTATTCTTTTCGATGCCCAACTACATATTGAACTCCGTTGTCGATGGCCTCTCCAACCTCGCACCATCGTCCATTCTTGCGTAAAGTCACAACAACTTCGTGACCATTGGGGTTTGGTTCATAAGAGTACTTTTGTTCTGTGCTAAAACCGTTCGAGTCGATGCGCTTTACCTTGTCTCGCTGGAGGACAATTTTTCGGTCATTGATAATTTCAACGACTGTATACGCTCGTCGGTCAGAGCCGACGCATTGAGTGGCTCCCATGCCCACCTGCGGGATTGTTACGGTTTGGTTGTTCACTTCGATTTTCTCCTTCGATTTTTTCCTCAAAAAATGGTTTTAGGCTTCTTCCAAAACCCCTAACATTCCGCACTCTTCACAAAAATCTTCTTCATCTTCTCCTCCTTGACCAAAGTTTTCTACGAGTAGATTTTCGTTAGCCTCGTCAACGTCAATTTTATTGATGACTTGACCATTTTGGCCGCAGTGAGGATTGTAGCAGGTGACAGTGTATTTTGCCATAGTTTATATATGGCATGAACGCGGAAAATATAGGGGATTTTTGGTGGAGCAACAGGATTTGAACATACGCGGAAACCTCTACTGTTACATTCCCATATGTCTTTACTGAGCTATTTGCCCCACATTATATATCCGATTACTCAGCTTTATTAGGGGGATTTTTTATGATCGTGCCACACAATCGTAGAAAGTCATAAAAATGATATAGTGTCGCATTATTTTTGCTCCCTAAAAGCAAGCACGATGTCTTCAAAGGTTTCTTTTACGATAGAGCCCATTACCACAAGATTTGCCACGATAAGAGACGATAGAGTTATAGACACCAAGTCATTGACTTGGGTGTTATAAATTACAACGCTTGCCACGCACAAGATGAAACTCAAAACAGAAAGCGAAAACCCAACAGAAATGCCCTTTGCCGTATGCGAAAGAAAAGCCCAAAAAGCATCTACTTGTTCATTGCTTGACTCAGAAAGTTTTGCAACGAACCCCGATAAAACGCACAGAACGATTACCACTCCCAGTGTGGCTACACTAAAGATAAACGCTGCATGATGGTTAGTCTGAAATCGGCAGACAAGAGAAATGACAAAAAAGGCAACAGGCCAAAAATAAAATCTGATAAGCCTGCCTAGCGTGCGTGCAAAACCCTTATCACCAAATCGGCTGTGAAACTTAGGCAAAATCAACATATCTTATATATCCGCTTGAAACACAAAAAGCAAGGGATTTTTTATGATCGTGGCACATAACCTTAGAAAGTCATAAAAAATCCCCTTTCTGCCGTAGCACAATCGGATATATAAAGCATGAACACGACTTTGATTTCTCCTTGGTCGCAGAACTCCAAACTGAGCGACCCCAAGGATAAACTCAATAAGGTGGCGACGACTTATCGCCCTGTCGGGGATGCTGGCAAGGGTGAAGGCACCTGTCCTGGCACCTGTCCTCACTTGCCGAGTAAGGGCGGAGGGTGTTACACTCGGAAGTTTCTTGTAAATCAGCAACAAAAAAAGTCTGCGGCGCGGCATGATGACCTTGACCGCCTGACTTCAAAAGGTGCCAGATTGGTTCGTTTGCATACTTCTGGCGACTTCTTTACTTCTGACGGGAACGGTGTTCATGCGCTAGACGTGCCGTATCTAACGGAAGTTATTGAATGGTGCAAGCAGAATCCCGACGTGACGGTATGGACGTATACTCATGACGTGCGTTGTATGATTGCGGCGGGCTTCAGTTATGCCAAGGGAAGTTTCCCCGAAAACCTACATATTGTGGCCTCTGTAGAGTCTCCGATTGAGCGCAAGATTGCGAAGGATAACGGATTCCGAACCGCGCAAGTCATTGATACGATTGCAGACCAGGACGATAATACGACTCTTTGCCCTTATGACTTGGCACTTCATAAAGGAAGTGATAAGAAAACAAATTGCGCGGCCTGTCGTCTGTGCTTCAATCCCAAGCATAAGAAAGATATTGCTTTTCTCAAACACTAAGGGGGCACTGCCCCCTTCTTTTTTATAACTTTCTATGGTTATGCGGCACGATCATTTTGTCGTGAAAAATAATTATATTGCAACAAACTCTTGGTTAGATAATCAAGAGTTTGTTGCCTCGCTCGTCTTGGAAATAGTGATGGTTTGCGTACTGTTCAGGTTTACGGGGGGCTTCCTCCCATTGTTTCCCATAGCCATAATGCGATTTAGAGCATGACATAAGATTCTTGTTCCATCGTTCTGCAAAGCGACCAGCAGCGTCAAGATGACTTATGCCATATTGAGTATACGGGCCAGCCTCCCGACATCCATCGCAAATAAATACATGAAAGGGCTTATCAATGTCAAAATTAATGCTAGAGGCGTCTTCGTTTCTCATCGTGACCTAAATCATATATCCGATTGCATCAATGAAAAGAAAGGATTTTTACCACTCAATTATCAAACTAGAGGCCTCAACAGACACAGTATATCCCAGGTTTTTGAGTTTTTGAATGATAATCTCGCGCATCGCATTGTTGTCAATGAAGCCCAAAACATAATTTAGGCTAAAGTCGCCACAACGGAATTCTGGAGTTTCAAAACCAGTATCGTGGTAAGGACGCCCAATACGAGTTGAATTTCTACCATCCCTAGCCGCGTCTTCAATCTTCTTAAAAATACCCTTTTCAAGAAGATTGTCGATGATGCTTGCGTTATCATTGTTTTGCTTCACAATGACTTCTTGTTGAATTTCTTTTGCTTGTTTTGCGGTCATTTTAGTATTGTACTGGCAAAATGTCAATGGCTGGAAGCACGACTTCCCAACCAAACTCTTTCAGAGCCTCGAAAATGTCATCTTCTCCCCAATCCTCTCCAATGCTTTTCGCTTGTTCCACAGCACGAGCCCAAGCATCAATGAATTGGTGTTGCGATTGGTCTCCGCCATCATTGCGAGTGACTTTGTAGATGCCGCCGACATAATTGCCGTCAAGACTGTCATACACTTGAATCAACATTCTATTTTATATATTGTTTTGATTTCTCGAAAACAGGGGATTTTTTATAATGATCGTGAACCATAATCGTAGAAAGTAATAAAAAATACCCCTTGGTGGACAGGGGTATTTTTATCAACTTACTTGTTTAAGTGCCAGATGTCTCGCAAGACTTCAACCGATGTTGATTTAGACATCCATGCGCAAATCGTCCCGTAGCCTTCTGAAGCATCTTCAAGCACCAAGTTAAAATCATAATCAAGTTCCGCGAATCTTTGATTCATTCCATCAGCAGTCAGCCCCGTCTGAGCCATTTCTTCGGGAAAGACAATCGCAAAAACCAAGTGACTCAAAATCTCACCAGCCCAAATCTCTCTTCGGGTAAGCATCCTATTGTCAAGAGAGTTTACATGATAGTCTTCGATAGATTCGCTCGGGATTTGACGACCACTTTCTTCAATCCAAAACTGAAGGTTGTTTAACTTCTGTCCTAAAACCGCAGTATGATAATTGCCGTAAAGCCACGCAAGAGACTTTAGAGTTTCGGCAGAAACGTTCACTTGATTGTGCTTGGGCCAATTGCGCGGGCAATCCGAACATCGCATCAGGTATTCGACATAAGCCAGAATTGCTTTGATTAAGGTCCCGCGACTCCGATAGCAGGCCTTTTTCATTTGCTTCGCGGCTTCGATTTGAATCTGGGTCATTCTCTAACTATATATCCGATTGTGACAAAAATATAGGGGATTTTTGGAGGCCACGGCGAGAATCGAACTCGCAACATCCCTTTTGCAGAGGGAGCCCTTAACCATTTGGGTACGTGGCCGTATATTGGCACGCCTGAGAGGGTTCGAACCTCCGACCCTCAGCTCCGCAAGCTGATGCTCTATCCACTGAGCTACAGGCGTGTTTTAAATTTTGGCCCCCTCGATAGGACTCGAACCCATAACATCAGCATCCGAAGTGCTGCGCTCTATCCATTAAGCTACAAGGGGGGGGGAGTATTTTTTTTGACCCAGTGTCCACGGCTCGGTTTGTCAATTTTGTAGGATTTAGCCCAATTACCAACTGTTTTATCGGACACATTGTATATCTTAGCAATCCTAGTCGCGGGCATTTTCCACAACATATCTTGAAGCTCGTCTTTTGATGGTTTTGATATTAGTTGCATTTCTCTAGACCTGATCTTATTGGCACAAGATTGGCATCTCTGATCTTTACGGTATCCACTGATCTTAGCGCAGCATTCTGGACATGATTTGTTTTTTGCGTTCAACTTTCTGCCAGCAAAATTTTCGGTTTGAGAATGACAATTTGGGCACAGAAGCCTCAAATTCTCTAATCTGTTATCGTTGCGCACCCCATTGATATGGTCTACTTGCAGAGATAGAGGTTCATCATTCCATGTTGCACCAAGCCCACATTTTGTGCATTCTTCAGGTAAGCCTAGCTTAATCATTCTCTTTTTCAGGGCAGGGCCACTATTGTATGTAGAATTTTCGCAAAATATATCGTCATCTGACCGAGTATTGAATCTATGGGCATAAATGGTTTGCCTTCCATTCTTTAATATATGTGAATCGTCGATCATTTCTGTCGCAATTCGTTCTTTTAAAATTCGAAAAGCTCCTCCTCGTATGGTGTAGTTAATGGCTCGGAGAATTTCGACATAAGTTTGACTTGAGGCCACTAGTTGAGCGAACTCGTCTTTAGGCATCGTCCAAATTCGACTGCGCTTTACTCTTGTTTTCTTATTGGAAGTTTGAATCACTCGTTTTAATTATGTACTTCTGTTAAGAAAGCCTTTTTTAATTATTTTTTCAAAATGCATAAAGCCTTTAATTGGCTGGGTCGGGAGGATTCGAACCTCCACCTTTTCAGGAGTCCTGTTCCAAAGACAGGCGGCTCTACCAATTCGCCTAAGACCCAGTGAAGCTGGCTCGGAGAGATGGATTCGAACCACCGCTTCTGGTTCCAGAGACCAGAGTCCTGCCTCTAGACGATCCCCGAGCACGAGATGATAATCGACGTCTCGCTCAGAGAGCGGGCTAATTCTTCGAAAAAGAAGTTACTTGCAGGTGGTAACGTGTCAGCCCGACTTAAGCGGAACGCCGACAGCGTTGTTGGACGCCCGTCGCGGAATTGCGTCGGGTGAAGACCATATTCGTATTTGATGTGGTGTGGGTCTTCATAATAAAGTGTCCTTATCTATTATACGATCAAAAAACAAAATCGTCCTATGATTTTGGGACTTTTTGTTAAAAAAGTCTTATTTGTCCTCGGATTTCAATAAAGCCACTTCTGAAGCATTATACTTGCCAAGAAGGTTTCCCATTACTCGAAGGACAGATTTCGGGCTTATGGTTTTCTCAATTACCAAAGCATCCTCGGAAGATGTTGCATTCTTGGGGTAAACTCGAAAAACATGTTTGGTTTTCATTATATCTTATATATCCGATTGGAATATAAGATATAGGGGATTTTTAATGATCGTGGCGCATAATCACGGAAAGTCATAAAGAAAGAGGGAGTTACTTCCCCCTTTCTTGTTCCCAGTCACCTAGTCTACAAAGTAGGAGTTTCCATCAATCGGCACTGGTTCTCCATCTTTGTTTTCAGTAAAGATATAGCCCAAGCGATTGGCATGATGGTATCCTTGAATCAGATAACTTCCGCCATCATCACAATCGGTCCAGGTCCAGACTTGGTTCTGGTCTGCAACTTCGGGAAGGGTATGCAAATCAGGGTCAAAAACGGCTTTAGAGAACGGTTTGCCAGCCTTCGCCGTCGGACGCTCGATTAGAGTGTATTTCTCAAGAAAATCTTTCAGGCCGTGGACTTCTTCGACTGTGAAAATCGTGTCTTTGGTCAGCTCTACATCATATTCGTCTTGGGCGTGTTCTTTTGCCTCCTTGAAGGCATCTTGTAGGTCCTTGATAGTGACTCCGATTTTCTCCATCGGAATGATAATCGTGCCGTCATCTTCGGTCTCGAACTTGAAAAGGGTAATCATTTAGCCTCCCTTTTTATATCGAATCGAAACGATAAAAATAAGGGATTTTTATGAAGATGGCCTGATCGGGACTAGGCTTCAATGATCTTGACACGATACATTCCAGCCCCGAGACTTTCGGCCTTGAATCGCCAAGAATTGCCGTAACTGAAAAATGGTCCCTTTTTGATTAGTGCTTGGGCCACTGATCGGTCAACCGTATCAGACCAATATCGATAAAACCCAGGCGCGGAACTGGAAAGCCGATTATAAATGTCATCTGCGACCTGATTTTGCTTGGTGTTCATGTCTTATATATGATTTCTTTCTGATTTATTTGGGGGAAAATTTGACATATCTCAATCCCGCCAGCTTAACTTCCGACTCAAGAGTTTCCTTGGGGATGTCATACATTCTTGAAAAAAGCTCTACCCATACTCCAACAAAATCACCATCGTGCCCAGGGTCCTTATATCCTTTCCCATAAGTAATTGCATGAGCTGTTTCATGGACTACCGTCCATGTTCTCTGAGCCCATGGCGGAAGCGTGATACTATGGTCAATCGTTTTGTAGTAGGCTTTGCTCGAATTCTGCCGACCGACCTTTATCTTTGGCGGGCGGACATTATAAGAATGGCAGATTCTTCCAACAAGCCCTTCGATTTCTCGAAATTCAAGTCCATCATGTAGTTCTTTTTGGAGGAATCGCTTGATGATATAGTCCTCGAATTTGTAAAATTTGGCTTTTTGCGTATCTCTCACTTTTTATATCCTAGTGCTCGCCCAGCGGTAAGCCCAACGCGCTCGCCATCTTTGCGCCCTCGATGCCAACCCGCGCCACTTCCAAGATTACTGCTTGAGGCGTGTGACGACAGTTTTACGCCCTTCGATTTGACATAGGCTTGATTTTCTTTTTCGGCCTGTTCATAAGGATTGACAGCAACAATTTCAGTGTTATTGGATGAAGCCTCTTGAATAATTTGGCGCTTTTGGTCAATAAGTCGTTCATTAATTCGAGTCACCATTCCAAGCCGATAGGCATTGCCATAAGTCTTTTTCGATTCCCATCCGTCGTATTCGCGGACAGCCTGAAGGGCATTTTCTTCAATCACGACGGAAAGATACTGAAAAAGCATCATCGCGGCGGCACGATTAGTTTCCTTACCAGTCAGAATAAACTCGCCCCCGTTTCGTCGATAGACATGACAGAAGTGAGTGCTTGCGATGGAATTGATTAGCTGGGATCGCCATGTGGAGTGATTTCGATTTTCAGTTGGATTAAAAGATTCAGAACCCACTGCTTCCTCGAAAATGCCCGAATTCTCAACATCAGAAGCCGTAATGTTATACCGAGACAAAAGCGCAAGAGCCGATTGCATAGCGCTATGGGCTTCATTCTCGTTCGTGCGCTTATCCTTCGCCATGGTAAGCAGCTTGGAAATACGAATTAAAGTTCCCTTTCCAACTCGCTCTTCGATGTTATCGTGTTCGATTGTCATGGTAGTTTATATATGCCTCTTGTCTCAGTAATCTAGGGGAAATTTTTTCAATCCGTAAATCAATTCGTTAGAACAATCTCTATCGCCGTCCACATAGATCGCCGTATTACCTCGATGAACATTGAGGCCACGCGCCTTGGCCAAATTGATTACCTTCTGAGCGGCCTCGCCACTATTGCAAAACCCATCCACATCTTCGGTTAGAAAAGTTTTACAGTCGTTGCTCCAAAGTTCAGCTGCCGTCCGCGCCTCAATGCAACAGCCATCGGAACATAACCGAACGTCATAGTCATAAACATTGATATGATATTCAGCCTGACTTGCAATTTCTTTTCCGATAACGCAATCGTCTACGTGGTACATATATCATTATAGTAAATTGAGCCGATTAATAAGGGGGATTTTTATAATGATCGTGCCGCACAATCGTAGAAAGTTATAAAAAATCAGGGCTTCATTGCCCCGATTAGTTTCCTGTCAATTTACTCACATTACGATGATAGGGTCACCGAACGTATCTTCAACGAACTCCCCATCTTCGTCAAACTCTTCGGTCATTTGCCGAATAGAACACCCTGAGATGTTTGTGTAAGTTTCTCCATCATTAAGAACCATCGCCAAATCATTATTCAACCCACAAACAACAATCATGTCGGCGGCAATGTTGGCAAGATGTTCTTCATTCACGTCAATGCTGTCGATGATTTCGGCAGTCGAACGTCCTGCTAGCATTTGCTTAATAATTTCTGCACAAATGCTAAAAGCGTCAAAAAGGTTACTGGGTTCTCGCTTGTCCACCCTTAATATATGATTTTTGCACCATGAACTAAGGGGATTTTTTGACTAAATCTTTTCGAGTCTGCATGGTTCAATATCGAAAACATTACCTTCCATATCTTCGACCTGGGCATAATCTTCACGAAAACCCACAATTGTACCAACAAATTCATGATTGTGCAAATCGCCCTCTACGGGCGCGGGAACTTGCACACGGTCATCAACATCGAATTCTTCATCGCGGCTGCAAGTGCTGGGGTCATAATCGCCGATGCCCGCGACTGCTAATTCAAAAGTGTCAAAAGGCCCAAGGTTGATTTGAGTGAAAACCTTAAATGCGCGGAACTTAGAATTGGATGCTTGAATGCACCAATTGCCACAGGACGAAACAAATTCACCAGGCGCTTCTTGATTGAACTTCACTTCTTATATATCCGATTGGATTCAAAAACAAAGGGGAATTTTATCAATCAAGAAGATCAATTTCATTCCGAATCATCATGTTTCTCATTGGGCTTTTGGGTTGATTCGCGATATCAAAGGCTTCAAGAGGATGATCTGGTAATTGCGGAACCTGTTGCTCAATAGCTTCAACAAGATTTTCAGAAAGGCGTGTTGCTCGTTCTGTAATAGAATCGCGGAAAAAACTGATCGCTGATTGGGCCTTGGTCTTTGTGTTGTCTCCCAAAAAATCAATGATGACTCCATTTTCGTCATAGTCATCAGGAGCGTTCTTCTCAATTTCCTTAGCTCGATTAATTAGAGAATCGAGCTTTTCGAGAACCGATGGTGATAGCTGCAATCTGTTGATGCTCACGGAATTATATATTGATCAAAAAAGAAAAAACGGGGGATTTTTAGAATCCCCCTTGTCGAATTAGATGCGCAACTTGCTGAAGTGTTCTCGTGGCCGCGTCAACATCCACTACGGCGTCTGATAGGTTTCCGTAATGATGCTCAAGGCAATTCATCAAAAGCTGGCGGATTCGCTTTTCATCGGGCGTGTGAGGCAGCTTTGAGTTAGCATAAGCCAGCTCAAGTTCTTTTTCTCGACGAGTAAAGTATTCCTCGATTTCCTCTAAAGTCCATTCACCTCTCCGAATAGATTTAAGCTGTTCTCGATTTCTTTGAAGATCAAGAGTGCCCTCAACAAGAATTTGCTCAACTTCGTCAATCAATCTTACAACATGATAAGCAAACTTCACGTCGAATCCAAACTGTTCCACCAGCTCTTTTCGCTTGCCTTGCGGAGCCTCCTTTGATCGAATTTTGTGCATCTGCGAGTAGGCATAGCCCTTGAACTTGTGCCACGCTCCCTTATGCAAGAAGATATGACGTTCGTCACGCACCATTTGAGCGATTGGAGAGCAGTGCAAAATCGCGTTTTGTGGAGTGAAAAGAGAATCCACCATGTTGGGATTGTTTTCCATAACCAAACTAAAATACTTGACGATATTGTAAATGCAAAAATCGTACTCGGTATTTTTTTCTTCATCTTTGATATGATGCACCGACCATTGCTCGAATTTCTCAGGCTGTTGACCAAAGCCAGGGATATGTCCCGCTAAGTGAGGAAAGACAATGTGCTTGGGCGGGATACAAAATCCATAAATATCTTGATCAGATGTGTCACTCGACACGCCGTAGGCCACACTTCCCATGATCGTCTCGTATTGAATCGAATCGGGGAAGTGCTTTGGCACTGAGTTTTTCGATACCAGACCATTATCAATAACTCTCTTTACTCTACTCATGTCTTTATATAGGGAGTTTTGTTTGGAATTAAGGGGAAATTTTATGAACCCCTGTAGCCTCGATCATGTGTGTGATCACAGGCTTGTCGGAGCCATCTTGTTCATAGCCCACTCGGAGACCCTTATGAGAACTGATCTTGTTCACGGTTTCTGCGGAGAAGAAGGCTAGAGGACCCATATTGCGCGTGACAATCTGACTTAGATTACCAATAATATTATCGGGGATTTCTCCTTTTTCATCAAAAATGTGAGGCTTGGCATCAGCTTTGTCTTGAGAAAGTGACCAAAACGTGTCTACTTTGTATCCGAGAAGTTTTCCGTCAGAGTGGTAAATGCCAATAGCAATTGTGTCCTTCATTGCTTTATATATTGATTGCTTTTTAGAAATTAAGGGGAAATTTGGTAGACACCCGAGCTTTCAATCATGTGTGTGATTACAGGCTCGTCAGAATCCTCAAACTCATATCCGATTCTCAAACCTTTGTGAGACTTTAGTATGTTGAAGATTTCATCGAAAACGAAATTTAGAGGCCCCATGATTGCGCGTGACAATATGGAACACTTTCTCAATGTTGTAATTGTAACCATCCCCGCTTGGATTGTAAACGTAGCGTTCGGCATCACTTTTGTCAGAAGTGAGTGTCCACTTGGGGCTTGCCTTGTAACCAAGTAGAGTGCCATCGGACTTGTAGATTCCAATTGTGATTTTGCTCATACTTTATATATTGATTCTGATCGTGCAAAAACGGGGAAAATTAAGTTAAATCTTTGGTTTACCCAACGAAGCTTCATATTGTCTAACTAAATCATTGAATTTAACATGCTTCCACCTAACAAGGCCGTGATGGAGCTGCAAACCGCAAACTGATCTATACGTATCAGGATGCGCCGACTTATCTATATTAAAAGCATATTCAAAGGCGCAGCGTGCATCTTCACAACAGGCCTTCCGAGTTTTTTCATTAGGACCTCGATCAATCTGAATAGCATACTCCATCGCCGTTACAAAATGCCTGCATGCCGCCTCTCTAGTTTCTTCGTTGGGGGATTTATCAACCTTTAATGCATAATCTATTGCGAACCTGCCAGATGACACTAAAACCTTCCAAGGCAAACTATAATTATGTTGTTTTTCAACATTAGTGTAACCAAAGCTGCGATCAATAGCAAAAAAAGTATTGTATGGGGCTTCGAGATAGTTCGGGACAACGCCTAGTCTACATGCTGCTGATCTGGTTGTGTGGTGAGGCATTTTGTCAACATATAGAGCGTAGTCAATTGCAGTAAGTGGATTGATGCATGCCATTTTTCTTGTGTTTTCGCTGGCAAAAACATTTACTGCATACCACACAGCAAAGCGGGGTATATCAATCCAGGAAAATAATGCTGATCCTATTGGTTTATTAAGCATCGAAGTGCAAGTAACTTCAGCAATCGCCCTAGATACCTGATAACAACTCCAGCGCTGCTTATGAGCCATTGTTTCAATTGTAGAAAAAAACACTTTGATATCAACCGTCTGTGCCAGACCAGTTTTGATAAATGAATAAAGCTCTACTCTTTCTACTTTCTTTTTCTTGTCTAGGTGTTGGCACAATGCGTAAATCGCAATGCTCAAGAAAATCAACCCCAGAAAAACAGAATAAAAGATGATCTGCGATTCGTCCATGATACCTTTATATATTGATTCTGATCGTGTAAAAACGGGGGAAAATTAGGTGTACGACTTGAGTCGATTGATTTCGTCGATCAGTTCTTCAATCGTTTCGACCTTAAATTCCTTGTTAATATTCCAATCGTAGCACAGGAACACATTGGCATCAGTCATGTAAAATTCATAACTGTCATCACCTTGAACATGCACAAATGTCGGCTTGTTCTTTTGCTGCTTGACAATCGCCGAAACGATTTCTTCTGCGCTGGTTGAATATATGTTCATGAGAGTGATGGAAATTTGGTGGGCCAGGTGGGACTCGAACCCACGACCCGCGGTTTAAAAGACCGCTGCTCTACCTGCTGAGCTACTGACCCGTTCTTTTTATATTATTTTCGGCTATGGAAAATGGGGGATTATTTTACGCGCCAATACCGATGTTTGCTGTGTCCACCTGTCTTTTTTCGATTAATTTGCTTGATATCCCACCCATTTTCTTGATACAATGGCATCAACTTATCAAGCAATTCTTGAGAATGACCCTCAACCGAAAACTCTAATATACGACCGCGATAGAGAAGAATCTTTGAATCAATGTAACGCATCAATAAAGACTCTTTCGTATTATAATCAAGTGCTTGTTGCTTTGAAATCAAAATGTGTATCCTCGGTTTTATATTATTTTCTGCAACGATAGAAAGGGGATTTTTAGATGAATTCAAGATCATCCATTGCCCGCCACACCGCATGAATTGGGTCAACACCAATCGGGTGGGTTTTCACACGGGTGGTGGGGGCATCTATTTTTGCGACTATATGGCGCTCTTGATCTTCAATCAACAATGCTTCACAACCCTCATAAAAATGCGGACCAAGATCGGGCACATCGGGGACATCAGCTTTAGACCATTGTCCAAGGGCCATTGTGGGATAAAGAAACGTACCTTTCGTTACGAAGACAAGAGAATTTGCCGCTTTACTAACCTCGACAAAATACATACTTCCGTCTTTTTTGTAGTAAGAGCTGTTTTTTTCAAACCATCCGTAGAACCAATAATACCCAGGTTCCGTCGGAATTTCTTTGGTCCACTTAGACATTTTTATTCTTCTCCACTTCAGATCAAAGTAAAATTAGACTTAAAGTAATCGAGAAGAGTCATCCCGATGGATTCCATCTTGGAACAATCAGAAAAATACTCGAAATTCCCCGTGTCTGGGTTTTCAATCTCCAAGGCCATTACCATTCGAACAATACGACCATCAGGCAGCTTGAATCCAAAGCACTTTCCTTCAAAATCGTGTTGGGGGGCAAGATTTTCGTCGATCAATAACTGGCCACTAAGCTCGAAATCACAAGACTTCATGGCTTATATATCCGATCAGAACCTCGAAAATAAGGGGATTTTTATCCCTCGTCAAGCACATGTGGCAAAAGCTGCGCTTTGCCTTCTCGACCATAATCTTCACTCATGGAATCCATGCAGCCAATATCGTAACACATGCGACTATTAAGCGTTTTAGTTACGTCACGAACATAATCACTCAATGAGAATTTTTTATATTCAATGTCGGGCCAGTCAATATCGTGATCGGGGCAGTAATGCTTGATGATTTGCCAAATGTATTCAAAATTGCCTCTCGCTAAGCATCCTCGACAATGTGTTTTGTGAACCAGAGTGTAAATATGATCCATGCGCATGTTAACCTCTGAAAGTGCCCGCATGCGCCGCATCGGGTCTTCGTGCAAAAGGGCCTCGAAAGGCTCGTAAGGATCAAAGTTTGGATCGCAAGACGCACGACTTACAGCCTCGAAAATCAAATCCAATGGTGGGACAGGCAATTGATTTAATTCTTTGTTAATTAAATCGGGACATTCTTCTCGTGCCTTGGCAAATCGAGAGTTCATGCAGGGATTTGTCTTCAGGAAAGATTTCCATTCACTCAGGGTTTTCATTGTTTCCTCGATTTTCCTTAATTATTATAGTAGGTTTTCGCTCGAAAATCGGGGATTTTTATGACTTTCTATTTTTATGCGTCACGATGGAAGAGCGTTATAAAATCAAAAGAACCCATATTAGAGTTCTTTTGATTTTGGCGATATTTTACGGGTTCCACGCTTTAATAGCGTCAAAAGCTGTTTTATACTTGTTGTATTCTTCTTCCCCGTACATCACAAAGACAATTTTGTTGAAATAAACATTTTGCGCAACCCGCACCCATTCAGATACGGCACCAAGAGCGATGGGCATTGCAAGGTCAAGAGGAAATCCAAAGATTCCTGTGCTAATAGAACCAAACCCCACTGATTTATAATTCTTGTTTTTGCAGATCGCATTAGCGGCATCAAGAGCATAATCATATGTTGCCCGAAGTGCAATGCGCTCGCCTGAAACACCATCAGCCCACACAGGACCAGGAGTGTGAATGATTTTCTTAAATCCAGTTTCAAAGCCATCTGTAACAACGGGATGGGAAGTCGGGCTGCCGTAGGGGGCAAGTTCTTTCAGCTTTTCAAGAAGGTTAGGGCCTGCAGCATCATGAACCGCGCCGTCTAATCCTCCGCCACCGCGCATCTTACAGTTCGCAGCATTAACAATGATGTCTAAGTCTTTTGCTTCCAAAAGACTCCCCTGGCGAAGTTCGATTTGGACGATAGGACCGCGGAAATTACTGATATTAATCACAATTTATATATCCGATTGGACCACAAAAGAAAGGGGATTTTTATTATAATCGTGCCACCCGATCATAGAAAGTCATAAAAAAGATCATGATATAAAGTCATAAAAAATCGTGTTCATAAAAGAAAAGCGGAAGTGATAAAATCACTTCCGCCTATAGCCGATTGTGTTAAGTCAGTTTATTGACTTGCGCGAATTTCAATCTTGTCGGAGCCAACTTGTTCAATCGTAAAGTTACTTACGTTGAGATTGGTTCGGAGCAGAACGTTTCCGTATTGATCGACGGTGATGGACTTCCATCCTTGACCTTGGTCATTCTTGGCGACGATAAAGCCGTCACTGGTTTTCGAGTAGTAAACGTAAGGTCCAACTTCCTTGCCTTGCCAGTTCACTCCAAGGGCGTTTACATACTTGGTCGGGACGCGGACACGGCCACCACTACCCACCTTAATCACTCCCTTGTTTTGAGTGTTGGTGGTCTTAGTTCCACGAGCAGAACTAGTCGTGGGCTGATTCGTGTTGGAGGTCACGGGTGCCTGATTATTGGCAAGAATATTCCGAATGGAATTCGGGTCATAATTGGCAATGTCCGTGGAAGTCGGGCCATAGACAATGGCGCGGATGGCGACGAGCGTGCCGAACACGGCGAGGCCGAAGGTGCGCAGCTTACTGGAATACTTTCCTACGCTCTGCATATAATCATGCACAACGGGCTTGACGGAATTATGCGTAACGTCATTGCCAGAGCCGCGCATAATCAGGGTGATGTCATGGGCGGTGAAGGAAGTCCCCTTCTTCACAAGCTCGTTTACGATGTTCTTGATGCTATTGGTTTGCGATTGAGAAATGCTCATCTCTTCTATATATTCAATCCCCTTTTGAAAAAAGGGGGATTTTTTTTAGTTATGCTTTTCGTTTTGAGATTCGATCCATTCTTCGACCACACGATCATACTCACCCCCAAAGAAGCCGAGGAACGCTGACGCGGGTCGGTGGCTAATGTCGGGTCCAAACGCAAAATGGTCGCAGAACCTAACAAACTTGTTATGAACGTTCAAAAAGAACGTCTCACCAATGTGGCGATAGCAAGCGTCCACTTCGATGTTCTTGTACATGTCGCGGCACCCGATATGGCAAGTAGCCCCTTCGGGGATTGGTCCAAAGGCCTTTTCAAATGCTTGTTTAACGGTCATTGTGGTATTTTATTATATCAAATCCCCCTTTTGATAACGGGGGATTTTTTTAGTTTCCGAATTCAACCAGGTAGGTGAGGTTGCATTGATCGGTGGTGTATACGATCATTTCATTATTGTGTACGCCTGATTGTCCTGCTTTTGCAAATATTGAATCATGTCCTTGCACGGGGTACTTTGACGGTCGTGTATAGGACGTTGGGACAAATGGGCGTCCCATTGCTACATCTGCGAGAAACATGAACGTGGACGATTCAATTCCTCCTCTTTGTCCTGGTGCTGCTCCATAGGCATAATTGAGGCTTTTCGTGGACTGATCTGAAAAATACAATCCATCCCCGAACATTCTCCCCGTCACATGAGGGCTCGATGCGGGTGGGACTTGCAGTCCGCCTTTAAGGATGCTCAAAAGGTTCCCCGCTCGTGTCCCATGCCAGAGTTCCATCACGTTGCCGACGTTCTTTCCCCGATCACCATATGCCTTTGCCATCGCGTTAATTTCGACAGAAAAGACTCGTTTCACCCCCAGATGATATGATGCGTGCATGGTCTTTCGTGTGGAGTCGTATTTGTTTTTGATTCGTCGAATTATGCTTTGATCGTCTACAAGATGCAATTTCACATCAAACACTTGTGGCGTGTTTGTGTCATCCCCTTTCTGCGTCAGTGGTGCGCTCACGACAGATTGGAATGATGCTTCCAGGTCGTCAAGAATTTTGCTTTGATTTTGAATAGCTTGAAGGCTCGGGAAGAGTTCTCTTGGGTCTGGCTTTCTGCGTCCAATCTTTTGAGGGATGGCAGTAAGGTACATAGACAAGAGCGAATTCCAATCGGGGGAGTTCCAATCTTGATTATGCACAAGAAGGCCCATTGATGCCAAGATGCTTCGTGCATCTTGAATGGCATCGTTCGTGACAACTCCGAGGGGCGTTGTAAAAACTCCCTTTGAAGTGTCGTATTCCATAGCTGTTGCTGTTAGAATGTTATGAACGTTTGCTTTAGTCAGGAAGGCAATTAGTTCATCTAATTCGGGGCTATTTGTGTTGATTTGTTGTTTGGCAACTGACGCAAGCGAAGTGTTATCTTGCGTGGTGTATTCTCCGATCAGAACTCTTTGCTTAACGTATCCTTTTCGTTCCTTTTCGCGGCATTTCCTATCGAAGAACTTTTCTGCGTCTGCAAGGCTTCCGTGGGGAAATTCCTTTGATTGTGCGTTATCTCCGACTCGGCCCCACGAAGTTACGACCGTGAAGTTTGGTTCAATTTTGATGTTCCAAAACTTGTTATTATTCGCGCTCACGTCAGCGAAAATATATCGAGATTCTTTCATTAGTTTACTGCGGGTTTGAATGTTGGCAAGACTTTCCAGTCCTGGCTTAAAGCGACCACGGTTTTCGTAGAATGGTCTAAAACTGCCCAGAAGTCCACCATGTCAGAGTTTCGTCGAATCATATCCATGCACTCAGTCATAGTTTGCGCAACAATCTTCAAATTGTATGGACCTGAGCTGATTACTTCAAAGCGATTTGAATCGTTCATATCTATTATATGAATTTGATCGTAAACAAAAGGGGGATTTTTATGACTTTCGCGCCCCTTTGAACATCTTTGCTTTGATGACTTGGTTGATGTTTAGTTCTTCAAAGCAGGCTTGAATCTGGTCCCCGCCTTCGTACTGTGATTTCTTCATCCATTCAATGTCGAAGATATTTTCCCATGTTCGTTTTTGCTTTTCTTTATATTCTTGCTTCTTTCGTGCTTTTTCGGGGGAATCTTCGATTGTTTCGGGCCATGGTTCTTCGCCCTTGGCATACTTTCGTAATTGGTAGAGTGAGATTTTGGGTTTCTCGGGGTCTGTGTCCATGTTCGTAATCTCCATCCATTCTTGATCGGCTTTGGCTTCTTCGATCATAGTTTTCGCTAGATAGCGTCGATTCAAAACGGAGTGCCATCCCTGGAAGCAAGAACATAATACTTTCTCATCGGGGATTTCGAGTTCGATCATAACAAATTCTTCTCCCTTTGGGTACAGATGTCGTTCTGATCGGATGTCAATTTTATGCGTCCATGCCCACCACGGCCAGTTACCTTGGTAGCCTGGAATTCGATGTTCCATTTGCTCTTTCATCCACGAATAGGCGGCATAGAAGCTATCATCTTCGATAGAAAACCCATTCTTTTCTGCGTATTCTTGATCGATGTGTTCTCCCAGCATCGCATCTGCGATCAGAATCTTTTGTTCTTGGAGTTTGTTCCACACTTCAATTGGTTGCGTGGTGTAGAGCTTCATACTTTGATATAGTATAAAAGTGTTTTGAAATAAGGGGAAAATTTGGTGCCCCAGAGAGGACTCGAACCTCCGACAAACGGCTTAGAAGGCCGCTGCTCTATCCACTGAGCTACTGGGGCATTTTGTTTTACTTTTTGAAGTGATGAATCACTTCTTTAATCCACGCTACGATCAGAACAATGGCTATGATCGTTACAAACGACATGACATAGAAAAAGCTAATCATTTTAGATCGTATCCAGCGATTCGTCCTTCAAAGTATTCATCGCGGCGGAGTTCTGTATTCAGTAGATAAAGCTCGTATTCAGCCTTTTTGAGTTGACTTTGCAGTTCGCTCATCTGTTCTACGTTGTAAGCAAGCGATGTGTTTCCGTTATTGTGTTCAGTCCTAGTTGTGGCTGAACCAATTTTGCTCAAGATATTTGTGATCTCTGCTTCTTTATTGGCAATGTCTTGAATGATGTATTCTCGTCGGCGCACGGGCCAGCCCTTAATGGGGTTGTCATTGCCGAGAATGTTCTCCCATGCTTCAAGTCGTCCTTTATAGGATTCGATAAAATCTTGTTCAGCCTTCGATTGTTCTGCGAGCCGTGCAGCTTCTTGATCTTTCTTTGCTTGTCGTTCTTGCGCGGCTTTTTGTTGTGCAATCATGTTTTGATGGTTCTTGATGATACTAGTCGTGCCCCAGATTCCAGTGAACACGATCACCATAATGATCGCGATTGTCTTGATTTGAGATAACTTTTGTTTCTTCAAGAAGCTTGCGCGATCTTGTTGTTCTTCTTCCGAAAGCAGCTGGTTCATGTTTTATATATCCTTTTGATTTCCAAAACTTAGGGGATTTTTCTCTTAAACTTGGGAAAAATCCTGGTTCTTCAAATCTGCCAGGGCGATTTCGCGAACTGCGTCTGAAAAATTCAGCATATTCAGAACCTTTGCGTTGGGATTGTCTTTAACAAAGCCTACAATATCCAACAGGGTAAGATTCTTTCCAAAATCCACGGTGTAAACTTGTGAATCTTCGATCATAAAAATGGTCGTGTCAATCTTTTCGTTCGCGGTTGTGTATGCGCTTACCAGTGACCCGATCAGCAAATCCAGTGCTTCAAAATTTTCTCCAGTTAGATTCTTAGCAAATTCCTCTGCATCTTCAAGGAATTGTGCGGATTGATCTTCATCAGTGTTGAGATAATAAGTATTAGTTCCGCCAGTGCCATTGTTTTCGGCATAAAAAGCAAGTTTGTCATCAATGGTTATTTGCGCCGAAAAGCACAGAGTTTCCTGGGAATTATGTGCGTCAACCTTTGCGTTTCTAACTGAGATGTTCATTATCTATTATATGATTCTGATCGGGTGAAAAAAGGGGAAATTTGGTGGGGGCGGTGGGCTACGATCCCACGATCTAACCGTTATGAGCGGTTTGCTTTAGTCCAACTAAGCTACACCCCCAAGGTGTTTTACGTTGTTTTAGATTTTCGTCAATTCTGTAGGCAGAACACTAATCATAGCCAAAAGGCCATCAGCATGCACTAAGATTTCGCCATTTTGGTCTGGGATGTTGCTTTCCACGGTTCCAGTCGAGGAGATTCTACCCCATTCATCCACGGAAGTGGATTCTTTTGCGGAGATTTGAACTCGATCACCTTTGTTGAAAATTACCATTACTTTTTATATATCTGTTTCGTCGTGCAAAAAAGGGGGATTTTTTAGATCGTGTCCTCGGGGAAGAGTGTTTTTGCAAATCCAAATTCATCGATCACATCACAAAGTTTAAGAACATAAAATTCAAGTGATCGATTAGGACAAGTAAATAGAATGTCATCGTCCACTTGTTTGATTGTCACTTGATCTCCATTCTCAACAAATCTATTCAACCAGGCTTTCAGCACGGGCACGGGATGATTTCTGAGCGTCTTGTGATCTTTCACGACAAGAATACTTTCTTGCTTTTCGGTTTCTGAATTCATGGTGATATTATGGGGAGTTTGCCCCCTGGTTTACAGGGGACAAATCTTTTAGGGGGCCAGTTTGTAGATGGCGAAACAAGTGATGTAAACGAACGTGATCAACACTAGGGAAGAGTTGAGATTGCTGTAAAGAATACTCACAAAATCATTGAACTTTTCATTCGGCTTAGTCTCAGTCTTTTCTTCGACTTTATATTGAGTATTTGACAATGACTTGGAATATGACAGAAGTGAGGTTACAAGCATAATCACAATAGCCTGGAAGATCGTCAAAGGCGTGGCTCCATGAGGGGTGGCAAACCAAAGCCAAATTTGAGTCAGTACGAAGGCTCGATAGATGCCCACCAAAACAGACATGAAAAGAAATCCGAAAAAGGCCGACGCCCGAACTTTGATTACTACAGGATCATTACCCATATTTCTTATATGATTCTGATTGAATGAAAAAAGGGGATTTTTTTACCCGATTTTCAATTGGTCACCAAATCATCGCCCAAAATATCATTAGAAGTGTTGGAAATATACTTCTTGTATAGCTGACGCCATTCGGAAAATTCATAGTGATTGATTTCAATCCAATCGCCGCCAACAGTGTTGAACCAAACGGCGCAATAATCCTTATCGCAAATCGTGATTTGCAGAACATAGCATCCTTCACCATGCTTTGCGTGACGAAAGTCCTTGCCATAAACCTCAACGTCAATCAGATCATCTTCTTCGGCTTTCTTAAATCGTTCAACTCCATCGTCATTTCGGCTCAGGTCTTCGATTGCTTTGTAAATTTCATCTGCCTTCTTGATGTAATTGCTCATATCTTATATATCCGATAAGAGTTTAGAAAATGGGGGATTTTTTGGAGCTGATAGCGAGATTTGAACTCGCGGCCTTCTCCTTACCAAGGAGATGCGCTACCACTGCGCCATATCAGCTTAAATCGGGCAGCCTTTCCAGTATTCGGGCGGAGCTTCAGCAAGACTTTCTCGAAAGTTCACGCCGTATTTTTCAAAGGCTTCGATAGCGACAATAAAACATCGCTCAAATCGAATCATCGCAGCTTCTTCGGTTTTGCCTTGTGAAGCAATATCATAATCCAAGCATTGCACTACGGTCAGATCACTGATCGGGTCTTGATGAATAGACACCATGACACAAAAATCTTCTTCGCCATGTTGAATGTTGCAAACTTTGAATTTCATGTTTATGCTCGCTTCCAGGGGGAATTACTCCCCCTGGATAATGTTTTACATCAAAATCTTGCAGATGTATCCCGAGCCAAGAGCAATTGCGGGAAGCATAATGCCAACAAACCCGAGGACAACATTCAAACGAGTGTAACTCTCTTCTGGTGAAACATTCTCGCTAGTGTTCATGTTAAGAATCGCAAGAACTTGGGTGATTCCCATCGTGAACACAGTCCCCAAGACAACGAGCCCAATCGCATGAAAAAGCCCGATGCTAGGAACCCCAAGGGGAACAACAAACCATTCCCAGAGAGTCGAGACGGCGTAGCCTGAAAAAATCGAAGTGACAAGATTCAAAATACCAAAAGTGATATAGAATCCGAGCGTGGGTTTGTAAGATGTGTTTCCCATGTCTTTTATATGATTTTGCTTGTGAACAAAAAGGGGATTTTTTATTCCACGTTAAAAACGATCATAGTCCCATCGTTTACGCCGTCATACTTCCAGATCACGTTGCCGCTTTCAGCAACTTCGATGGCCAAGCCTACGGCCTCTTCGGGGCTGGAAGCCCGAACTTCAACACAGGTTCGCACCACAGCCGTGGCACTAATATCAACTTGGTAGTCTCGTTCCATATCTTATATATCCGATTAGGCCACGAAAGAAAGGGGATTTTTAAGTTGCTTCGCCAGTGATCGGGTTTCGGCGGTGCATAACACGGAATTCTCTTTGAATTGCCGCACACTCTCCTTCGGTGTCGCAAATCTGAATGGAACAATCGGGATAAGAAACGTAAAACTTGTCCTCAGGCACAATACCAGCTGCCCCATTCCATTCATCGGAACTTCCAAAAACCACGTCTTCAAAATCTTTCATGTTTTATATATCACTCCAGGAACAAAAAGAAAGGGGGATTTTTTTAGGAACGCAGAGGACTCGAACCCCACTTCTTTTACAAAGCCGATTGTTTAGCAAACATCGCCCAGCACCTGTCGGGATTACGTTCCGTTCTTTTGAATGAAAATGGAGGAGAGCAACGGACCTGCCCCGTAGATGTTCGCACATCCGATCATCTTTCCAGGATGCCCCAATCCTTGACTGGTTTACTCTCCGAAAAATTATAGCTACGGGGCGAGCGAAGTCGCCTCCTGCGTCCCTGCATGACCGAGGTCAATTCGTTCTGCTGTGCTCTATACACCACCGTAGCATCACAGTGTCTCTGGTTAGCTTTTCCAGGTGCTTCGTGTAGCTATCACTCCGCACTGCACTGATATCTTTTATATTGTTTTATCCCTCGAAAAAAGGGGATTTTTTATCGGTCTCTCCCGATTGTCACACCACTTCCGCAATGGCTCTCACATGCGACGCTTTTAGCTACAAGGTGTCTGTGCTCGTTGAGCTAGATTTCCATTTATCTAGCAATTTTTCGCCTCGGTGGTAGGTCTGTTACCATTGCGGGGTATATGTTACTTCTTTCAAACAGAGTTCCCACTCCAAGTGTCTTTAATCCTAATTAGTGCTAAACCTCTTCAGGAAAGGATTGTTCCGATATTTAATTCGGGCGAACTTTTTACTTTTCTTTCACTTCACATTTCTTATATGAATTTCATTCCCCAAAAAAGAGGGATTTTTTATCGGTCTCTCCCGATTGTCCCCATATTTTCAGCATTAACACGTGGTTTCAGGGCACGTGTCCTTCTTGGCATGGAGCCAAAACTGTTAGAAAAAGCTCTTGCCAAGGTGCTTCGTTGGAAAATCAATTATTAAAGTTCTTCAATTTGCCTCGCGATTTGATTCATCAGCGGAGTATGAAACTGAATGTTTTCGGGAGTGGTGAGACGAACATCATCACCATCAAAATCTTCGATTTCCGCATGACCTTTTAATAAAAGCTGCAAGGCTGTGTAATTCACAATAACTTCAGCTGCCCAATTAATAATCCCTTGGCATTCCTCCAATGAGCATTCTCTTTCTTGTCGATTTCGCGATTGGATAAATGACGTGAGAATTCTTTCGATTTCTTGTTCCTGAAGAATGTTGTCTGAACTATTCATACTTGTTCTACGATTGGTCTTGCCGATAGTGTTCCCAAGCGGGACCATTGTCAGTAAGGAGTCAGAACAATTTTGTCGTTCTCAAGCCAAATTTGATGCTTTTCACTGATCTTCAAGGGCATAAGTAATGCTCGGCACTTTGCGCGTTCCCAAAGGAAAGCCAAATTGTTTGCCCCAGTTAGATCAGTGTAGTTCAAATCGCTGTGGTGAGAAATCTCAAGGCGGTGCCGCCGTGCAAAAATATCAGCGGCAACAGAAAGACGATTTTCATCCTGGGGATGAGCCTGGCGATAAATCTTTGCTTCCATACTTCTTATATCCGATCACTCTTCTGAAAATGGGGGATTTTTATTCCAATCTCAAAAGAGCATCTTCTTCCATGCCTGTTGTGATCGCAGTGATCTTCACTTCCAACCCATTCGGGAATATGAGTTTCAATCGATCAGAATTATGATGTTCTGAAATCTCGCCCTCAATGTTATTGGCTGACACGTTTACAAACTCATATGATGTCAGTAGCCCAAGAGACACCAGATGATCGAGGCTTTCTATTTGTCTATTCATTTTGTCTCCTTTGGAAATTTTGGCGGATATGACGAGACTTGAACTCGCGACTTCCTGCGTGACAGGCAGGTGCTCTAACCAACTGAACTACATACCCAGAATCTTTTTATTTTTGGGGAACGAGACTTTGCTCAAAGCCTCATGGCGAAACGTTCTTACGCTGTTCCCCAAAGTCAATGGATCATTTGCTCGCGAAAACAAATTGATTTGTTCCATCCGCTTGGTTTTTACATACAGGATCACCTAGCTAAAACAAGAGGCTTACCGCAAGCCCTATACGAACAGTTTTTTGTCTCTAAAAACCGATAAAAAATCAGGGATTAACGCATTTCCTACGCTAGTGTTTTTCTGAGTGTTTTACTAGATCACTTCTCCGATGAGCAGTCGGAAATCGCTTTGTCGGGGAGAGGAGAGAAACTCATTGCCTCCCTCCTCTCGTATCCTAGTCATAACTGAACTCGTCTTTGAGTTCATCCTTACGAACGCATGGAGTTTATTTTAAGCCTTAACTCTCTGCTCTTTCTCTTTAACTATATCAGTAAAGATAGGCTTTTCGGGCTTGCACACATGCCCCAGTGCGCTGTGATTAGTCCACATCACAGTGTGTCCACGTCTAATTTATCTTTCCCAGACGTATATGGAGCACCTTATTGTTTTTAGATGATTTTGGTTTCATCATGCTGTGTCAATTGATTTAGCTCACAGCAATACTTTATATATCCGATCACTATTGAGAAAAAGGGGGATTTTTTATGATCGGATATCATCACTCAACTCAAAGCAGGAGAGGGGATTCGAACCCCTGACACATATGTGCGAAAAATGGAGCTACGGGTGGGATTCGAACCCACGGTGTGGAGTTCCTCTTTACAAGAGAGGTGCAATCGACCACTATGCGACCGCAGCATTAAATTGCTCATAATTACGAGCCAATCTTATGTTTTTAGTTTGATTGTTTTTTGGTGCATCTAATCTCAAGGTCATTTCCGTCATTCCTTCTGTGATTAAATTCGATGAAATAAAATATGCTTTTTTGCCAACATTGTCCCAAACAGCAATCACGTCAAAATGATCTTTAGTATAACGAATTTCACAATAGTTATTCGTTGAGCGCGTCTTTACAACGATCTTGCCATTTTTTGCCTCAGCATATTTAACTTGCACTCTGTAAAGATAATTTTGATAATCTACCACCAGGTCATATTGACAGTCTTCGTCTATTGGAACAAAGATTTTTGCTTTTTGATTGACAAGACAGGCCATTACATTAGTTAGCCCGACGGCTCCTTTGTATTTTGTTATTGCCATACATAATCTATTTATCGATATTGCAACCATCAACCTTCGCGGCGGGCGCTCTACCACTGAGCTACACCTGCTTTGAATTTTATGATTTTGTTACAAAATGGAGGATGGGGTGGGATTCAAACCCACGGTGCTTTTGGCACGGCGGTTTTCAAGACCGCTACAATAGATCGCTCTGTCACCCATCCGTTTTCTTTTGAAAGCTGCCCATTGGCAGCACAAAGAAATGTGTCTTAAATTGGAGCGAGATAAGGGATTCGAACCCTTTTCTCTAGCTTGGAAGGCTAGGGCACAACCCATATACCAATCTCGCGAAAATGTGTCTCGATCAAGGGGGTGAGGCCTGCGATCAAAGATCGATCCAACACCCCCTAACACTTTTATATCTATACCTGTATGAAATTTTCAATATTCGATCTTTCTCTTCCCAGACATCATATCTAAAAAGAAAAGAGGCTCGATCTTATCGAATCGAGCCTCTTTGTTCTGTAATCACAGTAAAGCTACGATTCGATGGGTTCTCCTGAATCAGAATCACTATCCTTGCCGATAACGCCAAGGGAAAGGATTCCTCTTGTTGAGGTTCCTGTTGTTCCACATATTGTCGTCGATAAGAGATGATTCATAATATAGCTCTTTGTGCTTTTCAGTTTCTTCTCTTATTATACGACGATCACCTGCTTTTTGTTAGCAGTTTTTTGTTTTTTCTCATTGAGGGATTAAATTCTCCCTCAATGAGAATGTTTTTGGAGTTTAGTCGAGTTCCAGGGAAATGTCTGCTCGTCGAATCGGAGCCTGTTCCCAAATCTCTTGTCGGACACTAGCTTCAATCGGGGATAGGGCCTTGGCCAGTGCATAATTACGAGCTACGACAAGATTGTCCTGATCGGTACTATGTCGGCGAACGGTAGTGGTCGAGACTTCGGTCTTGTCCTTGTCGAGACTACCCACAGGGCCGACAGAGATAGTGCAGACAGTCTTGGTGCCCTTCTTCTTGTGTCCTTGCTTCCCATACGGGTAGTAAAAGTCGATGAGATATTCCTTGTTCGGGTCGGATTGCGGTCGAATTCGCATATTTTTTATATTGATTTGGTTTTCTGAAAAAAGGGGATTTTTTAAAACCATTTCAAGAGAATGAAATCAAAAAAGCAGACCCGCAGCATAACGGCCCAGAAAAATTGCACTAGCTATTAAAAGCACTGATAGAATAATAAACTTGATTCTTTGTTTTTGTTCTTGTTCACGAGATGGGCCATTGGTATAGTGATGCGCTCCGATTGCCATCAATGCGAACATAAAACCAAGTCCCAAGATAAAATAGGTAGAATAAAAAAGAAATGGGTCCATGATTTATATATGCGCTCCCGATTGTGAAAAAAGGGGATTTTTCAGACGCGAGTTCAGCAAGTTATAGACTTGCGTTACAAGTTCTTCTTCGCAAGGAATTTCTAAATCAGCGGCCAGTTCTGGATCAAAACCTACGATTCGAGGATTACGGAGTCGTTCATAATCCATCCAGCGATGCAGCAGACGCCCTTCGTTCGACTCTCCGTCGGCGTCATAATACAAATTCCCCACTTTCACGACAATATGTTGGTGTTGGCAGCGATCATCAGCGATGGCCACGATAGTAGCCTGATCGCCAATGAATCGGCGCAGAGCTTCGGCAAGAATCCAGCAACCTCCAGAATTCCAACTTACGATGTCACCCAAAATATCAAAAGCCTCGTTGCTACACATTAGTCTTTTAAGCAACTTTCCGTCAATTGTCATGATTTATATATTCGATCAAGAAAGAGAAAACAGGGGATTATTTGCTAATTCTAATATCGTAGCCTGGGTAACGACGCTTTTGCTCATCAACATACTTTTGGAGAATACTGATGGCCTCTTTATAGTCTTTGCCCAAAAGGGACCAATTGTAGTCCCCAGAATAGCGAATTTCATCATCGCATCCTGAATCCCAATAATCACTAAATTCCTCGGCAGCAAGTTCTTCATCAACTGAGTAGATATCTGCATTAACGCGGACAGCGTAGCCATTACCATTGCGATAATGTGATTCCCACTGTAGACCAACTTCAATGGGCTCATTTAGTGCGGCGCACAGGCGAACTACTTCTGAATCAATGTGCGGGATGGAGTATTCAATAGTGCCACGAAAAACAAAATTATTTTCCGAATCAATCTCCTTATCAACATCAACAATGTCAGGCCACGTAATAAAAACCGCTCCATTTCCAAAGGATTCATATCCATCTTCCAAAATGTTGTCAATATCTTCCGACGTGTATTCGTCAAAGTTAGACATTTCTGAACGAAGAATTTCAATCATTTTGCTTTCTGCCTTTTTCGCAACATCTTCAGAATTTTCACCAGAGAAAAGATAATTTTCTTCGATAGAATTGTTCTTGAAAAGAATCACATTCATATTAAACATGATTTATATATCCGATCAAGAAAGAGAAAACAGGGGATTTTTCACATAGTCATGCATATGTGAAAATATGGTGCCGCAAAAAGGATTCGAACCTTCACGCCTTTCGGCAGCAAGGTTTGAGCTTGCCGTGTCTACCATTCCACCACTGCGGCACATTTATCGAGGAGATTCTTTTTTCTTTTTCCACTGGTAATCTTCTAAAATTTCTCCAGTAACAAAATGTTCAACTGCTGTGATTCTATTTGCTGTGATTTGGACCCTATCGTCATCAAGTTCAGTAATGGCAATTTTCGCATTGTTTTGCAAACCAGATAGAACAACCCCAAGATGCATTCCTTCAGGGTACTCAACATCAACTTCAATATGAAGAATAACACATTCTGAAGTTCTTTTGTCATCGATCATAATTAATTTATCGAAATCTGAAGAAAAATTTAGGGGATTTTTAACCTAATCGTCTTTTTTTGTTTTTACCAGCATAAGTTTCTGTTTGAGCATGACAGTTGGGGCAAAGAATAATGAGGTTTTCGAGACTGTTATCACAATGATCTCCATTTATATGCTCTAATTCCAAGGGTATTTCGTGTCCTTGCCACTCTTTTAGTCCACATTTATAGCATTTATGCTCAAAATATCCTTCTTTAATCAGCCGAAGCCTTAATTTATGGCTTGATTTATAAGCTACTTTTCCCGAAAAAACATCTTCTAATGATTTTCTATTGCTATTGTGGAGATAATCCAATTGGTTTCCTCGCCCCCAAGCTGAGCCCAGAAAATGCGAAGTATCAATTCGGTATTCATGTACAAAACTTTGCAATGTTTTGTAATTTCCACCAGCAGGAATTAAACCAATAGATCGAATTACTTCAGCATAAGATTTTGATTTAGATATTATTTCTTTTATCTCCTCTAGGGTATATTTTTGCAAACGTGACACAAACATTCTTATACTAAAAGCACACAAAGCGCATTAGTAATCAATATATAACCTAATCGGGGCGGTGGGACTCGAACCCACACAGTATTGCTACTAAGGGATTTTCATACCACTATAGCTTTCACTACGATCCCAAAGGATTTTGTGGTCTGGACTATACCTTTGCCATATCTTTCGACTTAGGCAGCAACCATCTAGTCTCTACACCTTCTAACTCTGTTTTGAGTTAGCTTGGCTCGGTATTGCCATCAGCCTAACTGTTAAGGTTTCACCGAATTTGATTGCATTCACTTGCAGCTTTCACAAACAAGTGCTCATTTTATAAGTCCCCTGCGTCTGCCATTTCGCCACGCCCCGATTAGATTCTCATTTTTCAATTTGGTGCCAAGTTGGGATTTTAACCCGATGTAACTTTTCGTCGCGACCGTACTTCATTACACCCTGTCCTTCCTACGCAGTAATCACATGCCCTAATAAGGCATATCCGTAGACTGCACTTCAAGTGCTTCTTGGCACAATTGATATATCAAATCCCCTATTGAAAAACAGGGGATTTTTTAGTCAGTCAACGATTCCAAGTTCGGCTTTCTTTTTAGTCAACCAATCAAAAGTGTTCGTGTAATGAGCTTCGCCCTTGTAAATCAGAACTGACCCACCACCAAAAGCATCCAGTTTGGGCTTACTACAAGTATTCGCCCACTCAAAACAAATGGGCTGATCGTAATTGAAGTCTTCTTGCCATTTAGCCAAAATGTCAACAATAAGATCAACCTGACCACAATCATCAGAGTGAAACCAAAAGCTAGTTAAATCGTCCTTAGTTTCACAACTCCAAGGAGTGTACAAAGTTTCTTCATTTAGCTCTTCATTTTTGGCCTGGGTGAGCATTTTCTTCAAACCGTCTGCTTGTTCACGATTCTTAACGTCAACGACAAAGGAAAAATGGGTGTAATAATCAGCCATGCCTTATATATCAAAATCCCCCATGAAAAACAGGGGATTTTTAATTAGGTACAGCTTCCATCAACTTTGCCCATAATTGATTCACTCAGAAAACCTTCGTGACAAAAATTATATTGCCAAGTGTAATCGTGCTTTAGGTCTGTCATTCCAAGCCACGGGCGCATCATTCGAGGACGGTAAACAGTGCGTGTTTCAGCAAATCGCTGTGGGGTCTGTTGTGATCTTGGATCGCCAAAAATTTGAATTGTGCCATAAGAACCGAAGTGTTCTCTCCACGAATCTATGTAATCAAATACATTGCCTTCAAACCCACCTGCCCATTCAAAGTCGCGAATTAAATCAAGCGTCATGCTAACTCGGTAATCAGTTAGCGTGTGACACCGATCACTCCAAATTGGACAATTGTCTTCCATGTTGCTTCGGCGATACTGCGGAATAGCTTTTTTCACAGCCTCAATATATTTATCTTCCTTTACCGATTCATTGGCATCGAAGCGAGAATGCACCATCGCACAATCGAACATGTCTCCAAAATTTGGTGCATGCGCACTGCGAAAAATTAAATAAGTATGCTCTTGTTCAAAAATGTTCTGCCCGTGGCTAAACCCATTAAGAGGTCGATCATAATTTCCATACTTGTCTATTTTCTCGCCCATGATATAATCCCAGGGAGCGACGATGTGTCCAGGCACTTTGATTTGGCCAACGAATATCATATATTTACCATTTGAATCCTTGGGCCAAGCTGCCTTGATGCGACTAACAATATTGCCTTGAAGACAGCGCACTTCCAGCTTGGCGCTGGTCAGGAATTCCACCGATTTTCGATCCCGTCAATACATCATTACATTCTTCATTCAAATCAGCATAAAGACAAGGAGCAATCGGATATCGCTTGAATTTTTTCAGAATCTTCTTTTTGATGCCTAGCTGTTCCATAAGCTCGACGGCTCGGGAATACTGAGACATGAACTCATTAAAGAATTCAACTGCTCGGGTATCTGGGGCTCGACCCAGAAGCTGAGTAGCTCTTTCAAGGCCATAACTTTGTACGAAGCCCCAGTCACGAGAAAATCGAATATCGTTTTCAAATTCTTCAATGGTTCGATTAGAAACATCACGAATAATGTTCGGATTGTAGTCTGTGGGCTCCCAGCCTCGTGTTGCCATGCTTTATCTATCAAAAATCCCCCACGAAAACAGGGGATTTTTTACTGATCGGTTCTATCTTTGATGTTGATTCTTTTCGTGAAGCCACTCGCCAAGAGTCATTTCAACTTCTTTTAAAGCGCTTTCATCGGGAAGGCCAAGATGATCTCTCATCTTTTCAACTGACCATCCTGCGTCTTTGGCGCATTCTTCAACAGTCCACACCCGAACTTTTCGCCCGCGCTTTCTGCTAAAATTTTCTACAACGATCTTATCGTGACCGATTTGGATTACTTTAGTCGTAAAGCCATTTCCATCTTTCCAAGAATGTAAGTACTCTAAATCTTCTTCTTCATCATCAAGGTTTTGACTCCCGAAGAAAAAATAAATCACAAAGAACGTGATAATCAACCCGATCAGCCAACTAGACAAAGAGCACTCCCATGAAAATCATTCATAATTCATATATACAATCGCGGCTCGAAAATTTGAGGGATTTTTGGTGCGGACGGTGGGACTCGAACCCACACCCCCAATCGGGGACTACCATCTCAAAGTAGCGCGTAAACCAATTCCGCCACGTCCGCATTTATCACTCGAAAATCTATTTTCTCTTTCCTCTATTCTATTGTCAATATTGGTACCGCCCCTGGGATTCCAACCCAGAAAAGAGACAGTTTCTAAGACTGTTGCCTGTAGCAAGTTTGGCTACTCCAGAGCGGTATGTGAAACGCAAAAACAAAAATCCCCGACTCCTTGAGAGAAATCGGGGATTAAACACTGATCGCAAAATCTATCAGCTAATCGCCGCTTTCTCAAGAGAAAGCGATAAGAGTCCTAGCAGTGAAAGATATCGGCGAGTCATAATTGTGTCCTTAAAGCTTTTGCTTTGTGTATGTTCTTTTGTTATACGGCGATCACCTTTGAAAAGTTTCAAGAATTTTTATTTTTTTGTGAAAGCCATTCACCCATGGTCATGTCAGCTTCCTTGAGTGTCTTTTCATCGGGAAGGCCCAGGTAATCAAGCATCTTGGAAAGAGGCCAGCCAGCATCTTCTGCACAGCGCCTAAATGTCCAGTGTGAATTACGTGAATTATACCCACAATGTCGCACAGTCACTCCTGAGTGACCGATACGAACCACCTCAATCCAATCACCCGATCCATCGAGCCACCCCATGTTTGTAGGTTTTGGAATACTCGCCTTAATTGCCGAGCAAACCCAAATAACTATAATCGCAACAGCACCGATAGCAAAACCGTTCAAAAAATCTTCACTCATGCTTCTTATATCCGATCATTATTCTGAAAAAGGGGATTTTTTAATTCCCCTTTTCCTTTTCAAGCATTTCTCTGACTCGATTAAGCTCTTCTTCGGTGTGAACAACACCACCGCTATTCAAGTCAAGATACCATTGTAAAACTTCCTCTCTGGTTTTCAAATCATTCACTTGGAAAACAAAATCGCATCGCATGATTCGCAATTCATCAGTAAATTCACTGAACAAGCTACCATAAATTGGGAATTCATCTCTAAGAAATCCACGAACAGCCTCAAGTCTTTGTTTACCGTCAACAAGAACCATATCTCCTTTGACACTATTTGACCAATTAGGATGATTGAACTTAATTTCACGACTGCCTTGACCACCGCGAAGAATGTATGTAACATAAGCAATCTTCTTATCAAGTGACCAGACATGACCGCGTTGGAAATCAGGGTCCAGATAAAGATTAGTGCATCCCTCATTGTAAGCTTCAAGCGCACGTTCCAAGTGGCTCCAGGGAACATTAACTGCGTAATTTGCCCCTCGGGTGTATTGAGGAATGTCTGCAAACTTAGTAATCTTCACGAAAGCTCTCCTGCCAATACTTCAATCTCTTGACCAGAGGTAAACATGATTGTTGCAGAGTCGCCATTCCACTCAATCTCAGAAATAATACCTGTGACACTGCAAAGGCCATCATCGGGGTCGTTCCAAGTAACCTCGTCGCCAGGTTGAAGATTGTAGGGAAACTCATCCTTTAGACCAAATTCACCCTCAATGATCGTTTCAGGGTCGCCAGTAACTTTAATCAAGATCATTCCATTAGCAAAGCCAACAGCCTCGTAATGAATATCCATTAAAGATCAGTGGCAGTGAGTCTTTCCGAAAACAAATCCATCATACCCTCGAAATCGTTGTTCATGATTTCATCAAGCGAAAAGGGCACAATTCCATGAACGTAGCCATTTTCATCATTCTCAGACATGGAAATGATTTGTTTGAGAGTCATAGGCGAACGCAAAATGTCCATAGCTCATATATCCGATCAGAACCTCGAAAATAAGGGATTTTTCAAATGTCGTCTAGCCTCAAAGGTGAGAGCCAGAATTTTCGCCAAATATAAGTTCTGGAGATTGCCCAATATGAGAGACGTTACTGCTATGATCGGAGAGCTGAATAGAATAGCCAGCCATCTTGATAATATCGGGCATTATACAGAGGCTGACTATCTTGACGACATCGCAGTTAAACTTGCTCAATCAAGAAAAAAACGAACAAACCCATTTGCAAAAGCGCTGATGTACGGCGTGCCAGCAATGCTTGCAGGCCAAGCATTAATGACGCCCGCTTATGATTCAAATCGAGAACCAGTTAAGATCACGACAGAATTTGTTCAGCCAGCAGCCAAAGCACCAGAACCGATCAGAAAAGAGACATCCAAGCCTATTGCACCACAACAAGCAACTAAACCAGCTCCAGCAAAACAAGTTAAACCAAATCGTGGCGATCTGAAAAAATTCAAACAATTCACGCTGCCAGCAGAAGGCGGATTTGTCCACAGAAAGAAATCCGCTGACCCAGGCGGGGCCACAAACATGGGCGTCACACAAAACACATACAATCAATGGCGAGATTCGATGGATTTACCAAGACAAAGCGTGAGAAAAATGACCCCGAATGAAGCCCATAAAATTATGGAAAAGATGTATTGGAACCCCATTCGAGGAAATGAACTTCCTGAAAGAACTGCTGTGGCCCTCGCCGACTGGGGATATCATGGGGGAACAACAAGGGCTATAAGGCTGCTTCAAAGAATTGTCGGGGCTCCACAAACAGGCGTTCTTGGGCCTGCAACGATGAAACTTACGTGGGAATACGCAAGTACACCTGAAAAAGACCAAGAGCTGGCAATTAAAATCACGAATCTTCGAGAGGCCTATTTGAAGACGAGACCTCATGCCAAAGCAAACCCAGGATGGTTTAATCGAACCGAAGATTTGAGAGACTTTGTTCAAGATCAAGAAAACTTCCCCGATCCCAACCCTAATGATGATAATCAAAAAAGTTAACAGCAGCTCGCAGAAGGGATAACAATTTCGCGCCGCGAAAAACCAAGGATTTTGCTTTTGGTCAGGACTTCATTATCAATCATCGCCCCAGTGAATTCAACATCACCACCATGTGTGGATTGTTCCATTTCAAAATGTGCCAAAACAAAATCTTTCACATCATTGACCGAGCCACAAGCCTTCTTAACAACTTCTTTTTTGCCGTGCTGAGACAATTTTGTTCCTTTTGAATAAAATCCCAAAAAGTTAATGGCAACTACGAAACATCCGCCGCTTAAATAGAAGATGTCAATCTCGTACCATCTATTCCCCACAAGCATTCCAGAATATTCATTTAATTCGATCTTGTAGTCCATGGTTTATATATCCGATCACAATCAAAAAGAAAGGGGATATTTTAATCCCCTGGATGAACGTTATTTCTTCGTGACAATCTTGATTCTTCAACCAAGGAATGATCATTCCCCGATAAGTAATCAAATCGTGATCGTAGTGTTTTGGCAAAGCTGGCCTTCATGCCTTCTGTTGGCATAGTGAAACAGCGGACGCGAAAATATAGTTCTGGATTACGACAGAGTTCTTCATCCCAACTTATATTAGGATTTTCACTTTCCATGTATTCAAATTCTTCCACGATTAGCCTTAATGTATTCATCTGATCGGGCGTGATCATTTTGCCATTACTAATCATGCCACCAGATCGAACAGAAACCCATCCATTTTGCTCTAAAAGAAGTTCGTCATGAAAGTATGTGTCTGGGAATAGATTCTGCCCAATGATCGAGGCTAAATGTCGATGAGCAGTATAAGCGCATGGATACCAATCACCATTCGGCGCTATCCATCCTAATCGGGCACTTGGTTTCTGAGGCTTAATCATTTTTATCAAATACAAAAGGACGAGAGCAAAGCTCATTTATCCAATCTGACGTCCAATCTTCCATGTCGTTTTCCCATCGTCCTTTATCGCTGGCATAGATGGGCTTGAAGCGTAAGCCAGGGGACTCTTTGCGTTCATAATCGAGGCTTTCCTTACTGAGATCGGAGCACCAACCACCAATATCTTCCAAGTCATCCCAGTAAAACGCCACGGCAACGATAGTGTTGGGGTCTGGCTCAGGAGCTTCACCATCGGCATAAAAGATCAGAGTCTTTTCGCTAACAAGGGTAACGAAAACTGCCTTCTGCTTGTAATGCTGAATTGTAAATTCCGCGATTTCCGCGATCTGCTCTTGTGTGCAAGCAATCCGCACAGGAATCATAATTTCCTTGTAAAGTTTTCCGTCACGATCTTCCCACTGACCACGAGCAGCGCGATGAATCGTTAAGCCGCCTGTCACATTGCGAACAAACTCATCCCATTCTTGATGATAGGGAACGGGAATGTTGCGATTTCTTTTCGGTAAATCAGGATTTGTTCCATCATGATCGCCCATAACATAGGGGACCATGATTTCCCACAAAGGCTTAACAATGTAAGTCATATTTTCTTAGTAGCGAAGCGTCACCGCGTTGTAATATCCGCCCACACACTGAAAGAAGAAGAATCGCCGCAAAGAACGGGGAATCCGATTGTAAAAACCATAGGCTTCATCTTCATCATCGAAAATGAAGTACGGCTTGAAATCAATAATCTTAAATCGCATACTTTATATATCCGATCACAATCAAGAAGAAAGGGGATTTTTTACAGAATTTGCCAAGAGTTCGCATCAGGGTCAAATTTCATTCCTTTTAGACAAGGCCATGTGACTTTCCCATCATCCCACCGAACCATAATCCAAAACCCAGAACATCCACTTGATTGACAACGACGACCAGAACCAGTGGTAACACCAACCTCAGATTTGTCACGGTTGTAAACAACTTGCCCGACCTTAATCATGATTTTCTTCTCCCATTTCTTCTTCTTCCAGTTCTTGCCGAATCTCTACGGCATCTTTTTCAAGAACAAAAGGGATTCCAAGGCTTTCGGCCATTGTGCGCAAATGGTCAACATACACGTCAAAATGCTCAGTGCAGTCTACAAGACCATCCGTAAACATCATAGACAATCCTCCAGTCACCAGATGCCCCTGAACACACCACATATTAGGGTCCTGTTCATAAACATAACAATCTACGATAATTTGATTTTCTGAAACTTCGTTCATGTTTTATATATCAAATAAAGCCTAGAAAAATAGGGGAAAATTAAAAAGGACGGAGAAAATCTCCGCCCTTCTGCTATCGACTCATGATCAAGAAAATTAACGAATCCAGACTTCGAGCACATCAGCGTTCGTGCCACCAGTTGCAGTGACCGTTGTAACACTCGTGTATTTCTGCGTCCCACCAATAGAAAAGCGAGTTCCATCGGGCGTAGCGGCAGGGATGCTCAAAACGATCAGATCATTTGTCCCATCAGCACGCACACAAGTCAAATTCAGAGTGATCGCAGCAGCCCCGATCAAACTACCAGCACGAACTTCAAGCAAACTGGGCAAAGAGAATGTTTGCTCGGTGGTCAAGGACGTCGGCCAAACACCAGCAGATCGAGTAACACTACCAATGGGAACGATTAACTCTTCATTTCTTACTCTGCGCCAGGCAGTGCGGAATCGATTGAAGTCCGTGTTAAATGTAAATGTTTTCCCACTAGTAGTTGCATTAAAATAATCTCTAAAATTTGCGCCCGTTTCCGCAAGGAAATAGACTTGTGTCGCTGTGATCGCAGCAGCCACGGCTGGTTGAACACGTGTAACCAAGTCCTTTTCCAATGTGCGCATCGACGTCTCATAAGTGTTCATGTCGTCAAAGTCAGCCACGGCTGCCAAAAGGGATTCAGCCCCAATCGCTTCGCGAGCATCTGTAATCTTAGACGCCGCGCTGCTGGCAGAACCCAAGTCTAAAGTGCTCTGTATGTTGTGATCAGCTGCGCCAATGGCCTCAGCGATAGGTTGAAATGTACTTGCAGTTGTAAGAGCCATTGTTCTTCTCCTGTCCTCTCCACTATGTATTCCAAAAAATCCCCTATTTTTCCTGTCACAAACAAATACATAATGCAAATGCAGCAAATGAGCGAAGTTTTGGTTAAATTGATCGGGGGAACCATTTGTGACCTCTCCACAGACAACATCCAGGAAGATGACTATATTCAAGTTCTATATCATATCAAAAAGCATGCTTATCGCTTTCTGATCGACGAAATAGAAAGAAACCCAATCATTATTGTGAATATTATTCAATCAGCGACAGCGGAAGATATGGTTATGCCAAGTATGTATGAAAAGGATTTCAATGAATTGCCAGAGATTTATAACGCAGTGGCACATGGACAAGAAATCACTCCTGCGATTATGAAAAGAATCACAGCCAACTTCTTTGATAGATATGTAAAAGAAGTTGAACAAGGACTCGCGGTTAAATTACAATAAACTCGCAACCAGGATGAAGGACGCGAAGATGTTCAGCATATTGCCCAAGAATATGCTGAACAGTCCGATTATCCAAATCAATTAAAGCCCAATTAAACTCGCCAGAGTAACGCAACTCCGATTGTGAAGCACTATTCACGTACTGATCGAAATACTTGATCGCGCTCTGAGGCAGAGTATCTCGATCAAAGCCATCAATCTCGCGAGCATCAACCCTAACTTGACGAATCAAGCGGCCACGAACACTTAACTTACCGCCCAGTAAAACACTACTGATGACAATCGGAGTGCCCGTAGCTGCACACAATTTCGCCACACAATCATCAATCAAAGGAATAGAAAATTCCTCGACCTGCCTGTAAGTGAATCCATTCTTCTTCAGCCATGCAAATCGAGGAAACCATTTCATTTTTCTTTACCTATCAACCAATCATCAATATCAGGAGGCTCAACGTCGCGATAAGAAGCAGAACGATACTGAGGCTCGTGATAGTCGTTCACATCAATGCAACGCTGTGCCTTCCGAACGCAGTCTTCAATACTGACACTTTGAACACCTTCGGGGAAAGAACTCTCAACAAACTCGTTCGAGAAAACAGCAGTAAACCCACCATCAACTTCACGAATCTCGATGTCCCACCCCCGATAAGAACTCTGATGAACAATCATAATTTATATAGGAAAATCCCCACGATTTTATAGGGGATTTTTTAGTGGCTTAGCCTACGATCTTACCCTTGGCATTCCTGACGACAACGTGATCGTATAAGTTGACAGACTCAACTACTTCACCATCACCATTGATGATGTTGATCTTCTTGTTAGCCATTCTTTTTTTCGTTCGCAAAGCCTCAGCGCGAGTGTAAGACGGGATAGTAGTTTGAACCCCAGGGTCAAAAAACTTAGTTGCCATTTCATTCCAAGCAGCTTTGGAAAACCGCCCGACTGTAAAAAACTTTAATGTCAGTCCGTTATCGTCCATTTTTGTTTTCTCCGATTCTTTAATTCCATGTCCGCTCCGCAGCGAAAACACAATCCATTATCTTTCGCACACGCCTTGCACAAACAAGGTGTATTGGTGCTACCATGCATGTCCTTCGCTCCACAAATGCCACAATACCAAGTTGTCATAGCTGCACCGCCGACTTGAGTAACATAATAACAACGAACACAACATGAGGCCTCTTTCCTCGCAGCCTGATCGGGGTCATTGACAATTTTCAAAGCATTCTTGATGACTTCTCTGCCATAATAATTGCCCCACTCCATCTGAACAAGATCGTGCTTTATTCTTTGTTTTTCCACTGGATTAATCCCCTAGCATAATTTGGCACGCCAACATCAACGAGCGAAGCGATACCAACGTGTCCCTATCTGCATTCAAAGAAATGCCTTCAGCAGCAAGTCGCTCTGCATGACGCCATTCTTTTATATCATACAGTAACTTGGCTGCACTTAATAGCTTTTCGGGACGCTTCGGGTCCCCATGCTCACTTTCGTGAATGTCCGTGGCCTCAACATTAAGAATAATCGCGGAAGCCAGCCAGCCCCGAGCTTCTTCAGTATTGCCCATAGCACGAGCTTCCTTTGCCTTTTCTTCCCCGAGCAAAGAGTCATAATGCTTAAACAAAAGTTCTTCCATGTCTTTTATATCAACTCAGAGTGAAAAAATAGGGGATTATTCTACAGCGCGAACACGAACATGAACTTTCTTTTTTGAAAACTCACTGGGCAAATACACTTTGATGTAATTGAAACAAGCGGGGTCCCATTGAACTGTGACTTTTTCGTCTGTGTAAACAGTCGATTGAGAATTTGGCAGCACTTTATGAGCATGCGGGTCAGCAGAAACATCTCTCTGAGTTTCATACAAGGCCCGCTCCAGTTCATCTAATTCGCCCGTTTCTATAGCATGCTTGACTAAGCTACGATAGTTTAATCGCTGCTCAAGCAAGTCTCTTCCAAGCCTACGGAACATTTCAACCTCAGATTCCAAATAGTGGATTCTGAAGCGCAATTCTTCCGCGGTCATGGTTTCAAGATGTTCGTACTTATCCATTTCTTTCCTTTAATAATTTTATGAATTTTTTTAGCTTATCGGGATGCATTGGCTCATCGTCAACTTCGATAGTTTGATGACGCCATGATGATGATGTAACCTTTACTTCGCGAAACTCACCTTTAACTGCATCGTTCTTAAACAACCGAAGAAAAGCATCATCACGCATGCTACTTATATCATCAGGAAAATGCGACTCACTAATCATTTTCCCGACAAATTCACATCCAATGTGCGGAGGAACCTTGACAAAAACAAAATAATTGCCCTCGATGTATTTTGCATATCCGCCAAGCATCAACACACCGAATCGCAGTGGGTGACGATAACCAAAATCCAGAAAACTGCACTCAAGCGTTACACTCATGTTAAACTCCTGCCAGTTAGAAAACAAGAATTCCGATCACAAATATTCGTTTGTGAATCTGTCATGGCTTCAAGATTATCCATTGATTTTCTCCAAAAGACTTAAATATTCTTTTACCCGATCTAATTCCAAAGGTTCGTATTTTACTTCGATAATTGGCTGAAAAGACCCAACAAACTTCACTTCGTGATATTTTCGGCTTCCCATATCACCTGTGATCCAATCAAAAAGTTGATCTTCTTCAACCTTACTGATATCACCCTCAAGGACAATCATTTTACCAATCGCGTCAATCCCAGTATCATTAATTGGCAACTTGGCAAAAATAAAACAATTGTCGTTTATGAAATTTACATATCCTCCCTTCCGCTCTTCGGTCAAATACCGACACTCAAGTGTCACGCCCATGGGAACCCTCCAATTGCCCAGTCAATAAGAACAGTAAGCACCATAATCATAAAACCGATCAAAGCCATTCGCTTATGAAAATCAATCTCGGACTTCTCATTGAAAATAGTGTCACTTAACACGCCAGCCATCATCCAACCAGTCACGCCGCAAGCCATGACCACAAAGCCGATCATTAAAAAACCAAGCAACAAAATACCGTGCATTGTTATTCCTTCCCCGTAAAGATTACGTCAGATTCAATCGTGCGAAAACCAAGCAACTCAACAACATGAATCTTATTAGTATCCAAGTTCACAATCGCATCGCCAGCATTCGTGCTGCGACAAATTTCATCCTCAAATAACTTGGTCACACCGCTGTTCTTCCACCAATCGTCATCAATACTCATGGTCAATTCCATTGCGTGCTCAATATCATCACACTCAACGTCTGCAACAGCGATCATATCTTCAATGCTGGTGAAATCAAAAACATCATCGGGGTTGTGATAAACTCGGACTTTCATTACTTCTATATATTGTGTTGCTTGCCAGAAAAAAGGGGATTTTTGGTGACTTGGAGAGTGACTTGGAGAGTGACTTGGAGAGTGATCGGCTGTGCTGTCGCATAATCGTAGAAAGTCATAAAGAAAGGCCCCTTTTAGGGGCCTTTCTTCTTATTTGATTGTTCACTGAACGCGAACAATCTTATTGCGAATTGCCTGAAGATAAGTAGGCTTGGGCCACGACGTTGTATTGACATATTCAAACAAGTCAGCCGTCTCATTCCACTTGAGTTTATTGCCGAAAGAGTCCTCGTAGATCATGCCATCAATCAGTACCAAAAAGTCACTATCATTTCGGGCATCGGGGTCGAGATAGGTCATCTTCTCCCACATCGCGCTATCAAGCTCATTTTCAGAATCGTCAAGGTCAACAAACGTCTTGTTATTTTCATTCCAGGCGTACAACTTGCCGTCATCAGACAGACAAACATCGCCATCATTAAGAACATTCCCACACTGGTCGGTGACGACACCTAAATCATCTTCATTGTCAAAATCCTCGGGCTCAGTATAGTCGTAGTCACCTTCGTTGCAATCATCTTCGTCAAAAATATCTTCATCATAAAGATCGTCATTTTCGGTGGAAAAATTAGATTCGTACAGAGGCTGAGTCAGAGGTCCGTCATACTCGCCAACAACCTTATAGCGGCAAGTTCGGAGCTTTTGGCAACCACAATCGCTAGGAATCGACACTACATCAGCGGGGTCAATTTCCACGATCATCAGCTTTCCGCCGTAGCCGCCGTAACTACGGAAGTTATCAGCGTATTCAAGGCTACCAGCATGAAGGCCATAAGAACAGTGATTGTCCTTATTGTCATCCACCTTATTGCGGTGCATTTGGATTTCTTCACCGACACCATTGTAGATACGGCCTCCATCATCAACCGTCCCCTTAATCAGCTTGGCATCACCACTCGTAATGCTCCAATAATCCGAAGTCACGCCCTTATAGGCAAGAAAATTACCATTATCGGTGACGGGAAGGTTCTTGTGGGCAAGGAACTTGTAGAGTTCTTCCACGGCGCGGCGAGAGGGGTTCAGCATCAGCTTGGACAACATTCGCGCAAGCGGCTTAATGTCAAAGCCATTATTACGGAAGTCCAAAATCCGATCAACAATAACGTTGTGGATTTCTTCATCACGATAATAAACGCTATTGCCGACAACCTTAATGTCATCAATAGATTCGCTCATCTTTTCGATAGATGTGAGGATGTTCATCAAACTATAAAGTTCTTCAACATCCCCATTGCGATAGGCTTCAACGGCCTTGTTAAAATTGCCATCGTAACTATGGATAGTCAGCGGACTTCCATTGTCAAAAGCGATTGTGAGGCTATCGCCAGTTTGGTAAATACATGCGGTGATCTTCATTACTTATTCTACGTCTCCGATACTTTATTATAGCAAGTTTCTCTGCGAAAAAAGGGGATTTTTTTAAAAAAAGATTAATCGTGCTGCATAATCGCAGAAAGTCATAAAAATGGGGAGACAGGCATTATGCCCGCTCCCCGATGCTAGACTACTTTTTGTCCACCAGAGCAATGTAGTCTAAAGCTCGCCGATCTTCATGCTTATGGGCAATGCATATCAGCATAGGATAAGTTTCCCAGACCTTTTTCTTGAGTTCATTATACTTACTCCGATGCTCATCCACATCAGACGTATTGTAAAAATCACAAGAATAATTAGACAGGTATTTCAGATTATCCAGAGCATTTTCATCAACCACAGTCGGAAACTCACTGATAAAGTCTACAAACTCAGCGGCGACACTTGAATCATCAAGTAAGTCACGGTGCGCTTGAATATAATCAAAAATTCTTTCCGTTTCATCATGGACGTAGTTTGAAGCAACCATCATGCTAGTTTGCTCATCAGCGGCCCAATCTTGCATAACACTCTTGATTTTGTCCTCAAGGCTAACCCAATTGCTTCCAAGGTTTTCGGTTTTCTTCATTGCGCGGAACCCGTGAACAATGATCGTTTCATTAGTTAATTCTCCCAATGCTTCAATGATCTTTTTCAGGTGTCCAAAGCCACTAAAACCGACTGGCAAGAATTTGTCAATGTAAACATAAACCCCGCCATCATTAACAAGGTCCACTTCCACGGGGTCCCAGGCTTGAGACTTCACGCTGGCATAGGTCTTGCCATTGTAAGTGAAAGCCGAACACTTTTGCTTATCACGCGCACCAGTGCTAATGCGCTTCGCACGAATCGGAGGCACATAAGCCAGGGTTTCAACATCAATGATATTCGCGCCGATGATTTCTTCGTGAGTCTCAAACTCCTTCTGGGCCTCAGCCGTAGTGAATTGAGCAAGCACGCAGGTTCCCCCGAAGTTGTTGTCAGCAACGTACTTGTTAATTCGCGAAAAGAGCGTGTTTCGCTTCACCGTGCCATTGTCCGTAAAGATAATGACATTCTTAGAAGGCACAATATCAGCACATCGGCACCACTTTAGGTCCCCGTTACGGGTCTTTTCTGCTCGTCGAATAAGGCTAATACCTTCAATCGCGCCAACAGAACCATTCGGCCCAAGATGGACGTGCGGTAGTTTAATAGGTTCGCCATTCCACTCAGCCTTAACATTAAGGCTACCGTAAATTTTGTCCATTTCCTTGAGGTAAATTCGCGCTTCCCAAAGAGTCTTGCAATTCTTGAGTTCATTCGTCACCATTTGGCAGGCTTCGGCATAGATTCGTTCGACAGACTTGTTAAGAAAGTCAATTGTAACCTCGTCATACTCAAGTGATTCACGGCTTGCGCTCATCTTCACAGACCCAATCGGAGTGACAATGTTGATTGTGCTACCATAAAGTGAATCAACCCAGCCCTTACGATCAGAAGTGATCTTGTTGATCTGAATGGGATAGCGAATATCTCCCATAACACAATAAGCCTCGGAAGAACCATAGTTTTGACGCTTCACAATGCTCCAATCAGAGCCTTCGATCAAGACTTCACCCTGACGATAGTTAGCAATATACTCGCTCAAATCGCGGCAAGAAACAATAATCGGCTTGGGATTGAAGTGCTTAAAGAGAGACTTTCCAGCCGCAACAAAAGAGTGAATATCATTTTGCTTGATTTCAACAATGATTTCAAGGCCACTTTCTTCATCGGTGTCAGTAGGCTCGCCCATTCGAGAGATTTTACCGATATTGGTTTCATCAATGTAGGCACGATAAGTAGACTTCTTGCCTTCAAAGATGCTAACAATCGTAAAACCATTAACATAACAGAAAGCCGACTTGGAGCCAATGCCAAAGCCCCCAATCTGGTCATTGGTTTCGCGCTTGGTTGACGCACCATACGATGCAAAAATATTATAGACTTGTTCTTCGCTCAGACCCTTGCCAAAGTCTCGGATGCTAAGATTCGGAGACAAGGCCGTGGGCATCGTGACGACAAACGGTCGCTCAGGGCAACCATTTTCAGCATGAGCATCCTTGGCATTAGCAGAATACTCTCGCAGAATAGCCAGGGGCTTATCAGAGTAAAGGTTATTGCGGAGGATACCAAAGATAAACGCGAGGTTTTCTTGCTTGACGTTGAAAAATGCTTCAGATTGAACCCCAAGAGATTCAACAGGCTTGTTAGTTTGGTTAGTAATCATTATCTGGTGGATTCCTGATTAAAGGTAGTTTATATAGTATATCGAGCAGATGAAAAAAGGGGATTTTTTTAGAAAATAAGCCCGCCGTGGCACCCGATCATAGAAAGTCATAAAAAAGATCGTGATAGAAAGTCATAAAAAAGATCGTGATAGAAAGTCATAAAAAAGATCGTGATAGAAAGTCATAAAAAAGATCGTGATAGAAAGTCATAAAAAATCCCCGATCATAATTCAGATCGGGGATTGCTTCAAATGGCTATGATTTTTTGTTTACTTTGCGTTTTCATTCATGAATTTATCAATGATCGGCATAAGCCATTTTTGAATAGGGAGATTTTTAACTGAGCGCTCTCCTACCCAGACAAATTTAACTAATGAATACTTATATTCCCCCTTTTCATTTTCTTGAAGATAGATTTTGGGTCCGATCATTACTGATCGTTTATAAGGGGGCACATCTCTCTCCCATTCATATTCTTGGTTATTAAAGTCCAAAAGTTCAAGAATATCAATAGTTTGATCCAGCTTGATCTGTCTTGATCCCATGGTTTTTTCTTGATGTTTTGCTTGCCATTCGGGGACGAATGTGCTGATCGTTTCATATTCAATCTCTCTCAGAATTTTGACCGTCATATCTTCATCGTAATCAATATCAATAAAAGTATTGTATGGGGTCATTTCGGGCCATTCATTCGCCACTTCGTCACGAGCTTCATTTCTGGTTTTTTGCGCAACAAGATTCATTGCCCTCACGGCGTACATCAGTTTTTCGGAAAGCTCTGCTATGTGGTCAACGTTCATATTCAGTTGATGTAAGTTTGCGTTATTAACAACGTGAATGTCAGCGTATCGCCAATCTTGACGAGGCAAAGTCAAAGTGATGCTATATGTCTTTCCTTTTTCACCGTAAACGAGATGGTTTTCCATTATTCTTCTCCTTTGCCTACCCACACCCATGCTTGCACATAGACGCCTTGATCTTTGCCTTCGGAAACTTCCGCGTTGTCATCAATTTCAACATATCCTTCTTGCTGGTATTGTTGTCGGGCAAGTTCGATCAGCTCGGGGGTTGCGGTCTTGGTTTGTTCGGCTTTGTCCAAGATACCTTGGATTTGATTAGCCAAGTTGATGGGGTAAAACCCAGTTGGCCCGATCATTTCAGCAAGTCGTTCTAAGGAGGCTTTGGCTTCTCTAAGAATTGTGGTATCGTGTTCAGTAAGGTTAACTTTTGGCATGATTTATATATCCGATTGGGGTTTGTGAAATGGGGGATTTTTAGGGATGATTGTTAACCCAATCTGCGTTTTCGTCCATGAATGCGTCAACGAGAGGCATCATCCAATCTGGAATTTGCAGATCGGCAATATAGCAACCGTCCATGCTCGTTCTTGTGAGATTTTCAAGAGAGTATTTGCAGTCTCCGATTGAGTTTTCTCGCAACATAAATCCTTCGGGGAAGTTGATTCGGCGCTTAGGGATTGAGGTGTGTTTATTGCTCACAAAGCGATAATCAATTGTAGTGCAACCCAGCAACTCTAAAATGGGCATTTCTACATTGACTTTAATGTTAGCTGACAGTCTATTGTTTGTTTTTTCAATCCATGCGTGAATGAAGTCTGTTTCCAAAATTTCAACGATAGTATTCACATCAATGCCCCGAAGGTATGTGTTGTCAATTGCAATGAAAGTATTGTTGGGCGAAATGTTGGCGCACAGCGTACCCTTTTCTCTTTCCTTCTGCACTAGAAATTCTGCGGCATTAATCGCATTGGTCATACAACTAACTAATTGATCTGGCTCATCCACTGCAATCGTATATTCTGGGATCGCTTTAGGGCCAGTTGATCTAACATCAATTTGAGCCCATGCACCAGTTCCGCG
>Ga0315901_10000226_pt1 | contig 84143 bp, 106 predicted proteins | sample LakEriMetagenome_10_FD_203761 | JGI IMG/M metagenome (GOLD analysis project Ga0315901, IMG submission 203761) | Freshwater fungal communities from buoy surface, Lake Erie, Ohio, United States - Buoy 2 MA116 | ecosystem: Environmental > Aquatic > Freshwater > Lake | place: USA: Lake Erie, Ohio... | reverse complement strand
CCATCGCCGCATTGTTCTAAAAAGTCATCGACATCTATATCAACATCAATATGACCCATATAAGTTGAAATTTCAGGCATATATTTATTTTTTTGTACTCGGGGCGGGAATCGAACCCGCACTTTCGAAATGAAAACAAGATTTTAAGTCTTGCGTGTCTACCAGTTTCACCACCCAAGCATGTTTATTTAATAATCGTCGTCGTCAGATTCACCTTCCAAATAGGTACCGGCTTCGTCATCATAATCGGCCCACGTTTGATGTCCGAGTTCGATAGCGTCCCAATCAGCAATATCGTATTCACTAACATTATAGTCATCATCGGTCAATTCGGCATATGCTGCCTCTAATGCATCTAACTGATCCATACCCTGGTCGATATACTTTTCGGATGCATCTAAAACTTCTTCACGGATACCTAAACTTGCGGCTTCCAGTAATAATTCGGCGATTTGTTGTTCTATTGTCATTGTGTTGCCTTTTAATTAAAGATAAAAAAATTTATTGACATAACCAAATATTTTAATAAAAAAATATTACCGTCCTTTAACATTAATTATTTAGATTTGACAGGTTCACTCCCGTTTTTTACAATATCAACTAATTTATTTTCCAATTTATCATGGCGTGAATCAACATAACGATACAGTTCACCAATATCATGTTTAATCGCTGAATTTAATCCCTCAATATCTCTGAATAATGCATTGTTTGTTTCAGTTTGAAATTTAAAATTTTCAGCCTGTTTTTGTAATTCCTTAATCTCATTTTTTATCCCAAGCAAAACCATGACAACCGATGCCACAACTACACCTGAAACAAAACATAAAACGACAGATATTATTTCCATAAAATTTCCTTTTTAATATAATGTTAAAGAATATGTCAAAGAACGGTAATATTGTTGCGGGGGCAGGACTCGAACCTGCGACCTACGGGTTATGAGCCCGCTGAGCTACCAACTGCTCTACCCCGCGTTCAAAAGTAAGCCCACTATTTGTCAGTTTTAAAACCGATTTGCACACCGATACTATCAAAGAGGCCGGCTATGACCGTATACTATATAGGTTGTGGGCGGGCGCTACCCAGTGCATTGTTTTTTTATTTTAACTATTCATATCTTTTATAAATAATTACAAAACAAATATAGGTAAAAATTCTGAGATTTCATACCTTTTTTTCATTTTTTTTTCAAAAACCTAAATATTTTTTTCGCACGAAATCTAAATCATATGCCCATTGATTGACCGGGTATCGATTGAACGCCTGCTCATGAGGTAGAAGTTCCGCTGAACGACTGCCCCATTTCTCCCGAATATATTGTGCGTTCTTTTCTCTAATAGGTTTCAAACGTTCACCGATCTCACTATCGGTTTTCGATGTCTGACTGCCGTGTATATAGTATTCACCTTTTAGGCCTTCACCATGAAAATAGTTGTGATTGAGATTCATTATACGGCCGATGTCATCATGCTGAAATCGCATCAGGTAATCGATATCCTCACTGTAAGCAGGATATAGGTTTTCGTCGAATAGTCCGTAACGTGCCACTATAGAATCTCTAATAAGAAACAGATCCCAACTGCCCATATTCGGATCGCCCTCGTATGCATGAATTATACCGGCGTTTATATTGGTGTCTGCCGATTCTTTAAATTCTTCGAGTAATCCTTCACAAAACGCAACATCATCATTGACAATAATCCAGTAAGGTGCGTTTATAAACGATTTGATTATAAGATTCCATGCACCGGAAGTTCCTAAATTTGACGGAAGTGTGACGACATGAATACGCTCTATATACGGGTGCGCAGATCTTGAAATTGCCTCTAAGTCGACTGCTAATTCACCACGGCCGTTATTGTTTATAATAACAAAATCCGACACCGGGTAGTCGACACTTGCGATGAGCCTACGTAACCATTTTGTACTATTGACAACAGCAGTACCGATAACCGGTATAGGTACACGACTGTCGGTAACCTTATTTGGTTGCGGAGTTTCATTATAATGCGATTCGGCGAGTTCAGATAAACGCTTCGCATCGGCAGTATCGGAATTGAAATTAGTTTTAGGTTTCGACTCGATAAGGTTCGCAACCAGTGTACCTGTATTATGGTCGTACTTTCCTGTGAAGAATCCTAAATTCGGTACAGTGAAATAGTGTGCATATTGCCGGTCCATTAACCATGCATCATATGTCGAGTGCTTCGAATCGTATGCGTTATAACCGATTTGCATACGATACAGATCAGGGCCCTTCAGTCGTTGACCGGCGTCGACCATTCTACTCGAAAAGAACGGTCCCATACCATACACATCGACACCGAATATTATTTGCGAAGACGGTAGTTGTGTTTTACAGAGTAGGCTCAATACAGATTGGTCATGGCGATACGATTCTTTATCGAAGTCGTGCGCTAATTCGTAACGATTCTCCAACATGTACTGTAACCAGTGTTCGAAGAACTGTACGGTATAGTCGCTTTTTCGGCAAATAACGACACCACTTTCGATCTGCCCAGTGTCTAAAATCGGTGAGGCTGAATCGATACCGAAACGTTGTAGACTTGCAGGTTTCTGAAAATCGCGCTCTTTATAATCCGGTATATAAAACGCAATCACCGGCCGATCTGACTGTTCCAGTATACTGATATACTCGTCGAATCTTGATTTACGATGCGGCAGTATCGATGCACCTGCATCAGTGTAAAACAGATAGTCGCCGTTATCCATGTCTCTAAGTTGCCGTAAAATAATATACGGTTTCCAAATCCAATACCCGTAACCGCGCTCGTTTGCATCGATAAACTGTTTGTGTCGACTGTAAAACGCTTGTATTGTTGCAGGCGTATCGATAATGACATCATCGAACCAACCGGTGGCCTGCGCCTCTACGCGTAATCGATTGACCTGTTTTTCGAATACTCGATTACCGAAAGTTATGAAATATCGTTTACTCATGTGTTGAAAAAATACATGTGAAATAATCGACTCGACGCTATATCCCAACCGAAATAATCAGAGGCTGCATGTATCAGTCCACCGTCGAATATGACTAAGCGATTATACACATTACCGACTGTATCGACTAATTCGTAAGGAGATCGATCAAGAAATGTTTTCTGATTGAATATTAGATCGGCGCCGCCCTGTTTGAACGCCTGCTCTTTGTGCAGTATTTTCGTGTCTCTGTGACGATAAAAACTCGTACCGCATGCGGGAGGTGCATCCGGTGTTAAATACACCATTGCAGCCCATCTTTGGTCATCACAATGATAGACTAAGGGAGTACCCGCAACACATGTCTGAAAACGTCCGTTCATTACTTGATCTTCCCATGATGTTATCCGTTCACCTATGATCTCTTCGAAACGTTCTTTGATACCATCGAAAAAGAATTGCTTCCGTGTTCGCATACCTAAATAGCCTTGGTCATCATAATAATACTGTTCCAAAGCGAATTGACGTACTGCATCAGGATCTTTATAGAAATCGTCGACTACAAAGAGTCGTTTACCCTGCGCAGGATCGGTTGTGAATTTATTTGTTCGTACGATTCCCCAATCGGAATCTGGTGTTTCATTTGTGTAATACGGTCCCATAATTTATATTTCCTTTAAAAAAATATGTTGTGCGTTCAGTATATCTGATTTGGTTATTGATGCAGAGTCGACGAGTTTTTTGAATTTTTTTATACGTTGTGCATCAATATGTTTCGGATTGACCCACCAGTCTTCATAGGCTCTAACACCATCTGGTGATATATTTTCTACGATTCTAATGTATCCTTTTGATTCTAAATAATCGCTTGCAAGATATTTAATCAGTTTAGATGTATCCGCATATAGATCGTGTTCGAATGTAATTACACCGAAGTCGGTCTTGTCGAAATCGATACGTTGCAATGCTTGGTATGATACCTCAGGAGGATCGCAATCGATTTGCAAATAGTCGATGTACGGACCGATATCCGTGTAGTCGAATTCGGTTGCATCGGCAGTGATACATTGGTTGTTGCCACCACGTTTACGGTTATATGCAGCTGATAGGTCAGCGTTGTAATCGATTGCAGTACCAGTCCATCCGAATTTCTGTTCGAGTAAATAGGTGTTGTTTCCGTACACTGGATCGCCGGCACCTATCTCTAAATAGGTACCTGTATGTTTACCGTCGAACATAGTCAATACAAACAAATCTTGAAACGCCTCTGAATAGTTTCTGACTACGGTATCGTAATGTCCGAATTTTATCCGTAAACGATTCTGGTCGTAATTACGATAAATTGTAAACGGCCGATACTGCCCGTATGGTGATTTGAGAAACTGTAGATTGCCGTGTACTGCAATATAATGTGCCGTGTCTAACGGGTAGTTCAAATACAGATCGGTAAATAATTCACGGCTCTCGTCGCATAGTCCACACCACCAACTACTGACTGCCCTTTCGAATAATAATCCGTAATTACCGATTGGATACTCTACATCGGCGTGTAAAGGCTGTTGTATAGATTGATGTTGTGTTACTTTTTCACCAATTGACGCGATCGTATAACAGTCGTTCCAGTGACCATCGTATTTCTCTCTTTCATAATGTCTGCTTAATAAAAAGTACCCCTCTGGTCTGTCAGGACGAATTGCGACTGCGTGTTGCAGTAAACCTCTCACTGTAAAGTTACGTGACCCTTGATGTTCGAAACATAGAGCACTTCTCAATAAACAAGTGTATTGAAGCAACGAGTCGTCGGTGCGTTCCGCAGTCCGTAAATAAAACGATACTGCCGATGCTTTCTGACCGATTGTGTCGTAATAGTCGCCCATTTCCCAATTTGTCCACGCATTATTCGGGTCTGCTATGTATGCCAATAATAGATCTTGATATGCGTTCATATTATTCTAAGTCTTCGGTTGGTATGTTAAAAATGTTTTCTACCCAATCGTATTCGTAATTATGCACAAAATCAGTACCATTGAACGGGTGTGTGAATTCATTCAATACTAATTCGGTCCAATTCTTATCCTGAAAATGTCCCCAATTCTGTACTTTTGTCAACATCTCAGTACGATTGCGTACCCATGAAAAATGATGTACCATCGGTTTACCAGTGAGACTATATACCGGCGTATCGTCATGCGCCTTCAATCGACCTTCCCTATATAAACGTTCGTAAAATTGTTTCAGTTCTAAATTATTGAATACGTCCCAGTCTGCGCAGTGCGATTTTCGCATAAGACAACCGGCACCTTCTTCACGCTTTGCTCTATTATGCGGACTTCTAAAATACCAATTACAACCGAATACATATGTACAGTCGGTACCAGAATTCGCATCGAACCATGCACCGAATTCATCGGTTACAATTTCATCGGAATCTAAGAATAACACCCAATCGTATTTCGCTAAACGGTAACCGGTGTATCTTGACATATTATGATAATACGCCGCGTATTGTGAACGGCCGTGCCAAGGAATGATTTCTAATCGCACGTTCTCAAACGAATTTACAATCTTTACGGATCGTTCAACAAGTTCCGCATTTTCAGTTTCACCATTATAGTAGCGCTCACACATCGTTACGATGATGTCATCACTGAATTTACTTACCTGCCGGAGATTCGTTTCCAAGAATCGAAGATCCGATGTCGAGTATTGTATAGTTACCGATACCTTTTCTGGTGTTTTAATAAAGTTAGGGCCGAGTTCACGTACCGGTACTCCTGCATATTTATAGCCTGGTCGTAGTTCGGACTGCTTACCTACGAAAGCATTCGCACCTATCATACAATTATTCGGTATTGCGATCTTCTGGTGAATTGATGCATTTAGACCGATGTTCACAAATGAACCTATTTCACAATGACCGCCGATTTTTGCACCAGGCGATAACGTAACGTTGTTGCCTAAGTGTGCATCGTGTCCGACATGCGAGTGTTTCATCAGATAACACGATTTACCGATAACTGTCTGACGTTCAGCACCAGAGTCAACTGTAACCATACCGGTAAGTCGACTGCCGCTTTTTATCAATACTCCGAAATCATGATTTTCTTTACCTTTCCATTCGGCAGGATATCCGATAACGCAGTATGGGCCGATTTCGACATCTTCTTCGATAACGACATTCTTGCCGATTATGGCAGTCGAATGGATTGTACTCATATGACTCGTGATTTTATAAAGAGTTCGAAGTCGTTGACTGAAATTAGGTTCAATAGGCGTTTGCGATTCTGGTCAAAATAAGCCCAATCCGCAATACCGTTATCGTATTCAGCATCAGTTACATCCGAATCCGACGCGTCGTTTTTCAGTATTACACCGACACCATGATCTGTATCAATCGTGAAATATTTGTACTGCCGATTCTCTTTTTGAAATTTCAGTACCGATTTGTATACGTCACCATTCCAAACACGCTGACGCCTTGGAACAGCCGCATGATCTTCTGTCGGTGGATTGCAGTCATGTAGTACAACTACACCGGAGTCTATTGTATATCTAATCGAGTTTACGATATCTAAATCGACTTGTTCTGAATGATGTAGACCGTCGATAAATACAATATCGTAAACTGTTTTGTTTTGTGCGAAAAAATCATCGGATGTCATTCGGAAATTGACCTGTTTTGACAACCCCATGTCAGTACTCGGATCTGCAGCATCTTTATGTGCGCACTCGATTCGATGCAAGCAATCACCAGTAGCAACACCTATTTCCAAATATTTTCGGAAACTATTCGTTTTAATAAAACGATTTATAATATCGTATCTCTGCATAATTTAGTTATTTATAAAGTTATTGATTGTTGTTTTTTTTACTTTCAGTATAAACGCAGCGTTGTCCTGAAATCCGAATGTCATCAGCATGTGCGTATCGTCGTAGTGATCCATACCGATACAGAATTCTACATGACCTGACATGAAGTCGAAATCGCGTGAATACGCAACAAGGTTCCAATCAGCATCCCATACTACAAAACGATGACGATATACTGCGTCTTTACGGCCGACTTCACTATTGAAAAGAAATACTTCGTGTGTACAGGCAATCCAATTGTCGCCCCACTTTACAACTTGCGAACCGCCACGTAGATCATTCGGTAACGATACCGGTTCGGTCAACACGACAGTTTCACACGATTCTGTTTTCGGATCTACACGTACCAATTCGGTAGGGTTGCTCCATTTAACATAGTGATATGGCATGTCGAGTACAGGCATCCAGTTTTTCTCACAATACGAATTCGGATCTTTTGGTGTCGGTATTCTGAAACGCGATATTTCAACTACACGATCATCTGTGATGACAATTTCTGAAAGTTCCATCCGTCCTTGACCATTCGGTGTCGTATCGCGTCTTACACCACTTATATAGAACTTGTTGTCCCAGTTGAATATCCGTGCGTCTTCAAGACCGACAAAATCCCATTTCGGTTCGTAAGTATCGAACAGTGAGGTATCGATTTTTGTATGACGTTTGATATCTAAATCTGCGTTCAATTCTAAATAATAGTTGTCGGTGCGCAAATGTATATCGTTTTCAGGATGTACATAGGTTAACGGTCCATATTGATGCTGAAACAGTTTCTTTTCGGAATGATAGAACGTGTAGTTTACATGTCGAAGTATTACACGTATCTTGCCATTAGAATCCACCAATACAGATGGGTTCATCAATCCAGTACCACCAGTGTCACTGCTTGGTATGATTAACGGTTTTATTACGGCACCATCTTCGAGTGCAATCGAAACGAAATTCGGTAAGTTTGGAACCATGTTGCAAAACTATTTTACTATAAATATTATTTTTTATCGGAATAAAAGTGCAGTGTGAACCGATTATCTTTATATAAAATATAGCTGTTATTTTCGATCCAATCGCCGCAATTGATGTATTGTGTCGGTCCGTAATTCTGTATCACTGGAGTGTGTATGTGTCCACAAATTACTGTATGACAACCTCGTTTTTCTGCCTGATATACGAGTTGTTTTTCGAATGATACTATAAATGTCACTGCCTGTTTAACACGCTCTTTAAGAGTTTTACTCAAAGATGGTCGATACCCTAAACGTTTTAAGAAACGGTCAAATCCGATCGCCACTTCGTATCCGATACTACCTAATACACCAAGAAATTTCAATTGGACAACTCCATCATAACGATCACCGTGTGTAATATAACAGCCGTTGTAATTGTACTCGTCCACAATTTGTATATTGTCACCTAAATCTAATGGAGCATAGTGTCGTAAAAATTCATCATGATTCCCAGTGATATAGACGACATCGGTACCGTTTTTCGAATACGATAAAATTTTACGTATTACGTTTGTGTAGTCCTGTGTCCAATAGTGCCTACGTTTCAGTAACCAGCCATCGATGAAATCACCGACTATAAACAGATGCTTAGGCTGGTAAGTTTTCAAGGTCTGCAATAATTCCTTTGCATTCGATCCTTTACTACCTAAATGTACATCCGATATGAATAGAGCGTCGACTTTCATCAGTCCCAGTATTTAATATCTTTTCTGAAATGGTAAATGTTGTTTCGGTTAATATAGTTCACTAACATCATCCATAAAAATTTCAGGTATCCCATACGTTTGAAACGTCGATCATCCTGCGTTGCCGAAAACGATGTGAGTATCGCAAACCCGTCTTTATTGTATTTACGACTCAGCAAATAGTCTTCACTATGGAATGTCGATTCGTCGAAACCGCCATGCTGTTCGAATGCGGCACGGCTTGTTGCGAAAAATGCACCTACTGCAAATGGTTCTGGTAAAATATTACAGTTCACCCAATTGAATATGCGAAATGCCGTCTTGCTGAGAAATGAGGGGCTTCGACTTTCAAAACGACAAGTAATCAAATCGAATTTCAGATTGTGTTCAGATTCGGACAGTCGCCCATCCAGTAAATTGAAAGCCCATAATATTGCACAACGACTTGTCAGTGTTGTATCGGCATCAAGAAATACGATATAATCTTTCTGAATATAGTATGCGCCTAAGTTTCTTGCTACCGGTGTACGACCACCATTTATTAGATGAACCTTAAACCGCAGTTCGCCGGATTTGACGAGTCGATTTATGATGTCGACAGTTCCATCAGTCGATCGTGCATCGGCAATTACGACATCGACATCCTCAATACCTATTTGTGTGTTTAACGATCTCAGTGTGTCTTCAATATACCCTGCCTCGTTTTTACATGGTATGACTACGGTTAATTTGTCTGCTATCATTTACTTATTGCTGTTTCTGTGTGAACCGTTGTCATGTTCAATTCGACCGGTTCAATTTTTTCAAGTAATGCCCCGTTCTCAGGGTTTCGTAACGGGTTCCAACCGGGCGATCTTTCATAATAACATGGACTACCATTTTCGATTTTAGATTTCCAATTTGCTATATAGAACTCTTTACCGGTCTCAACGCATTTAAAATTATTCATATATGTCGTATGTTTCTGTAACGGATGGTAACTCGACAAGTTCACGATATGCATGTGCATACGCTAAAGATTGCGTATCCTGATTAAAATCATTAGATTTAAGAAGATGGACTGCGAAATTTCTCACCTCATCAAGCATGCCATGTGCTGCAGCCTTATGTAAAATTTCTTCTATTATCTCTGAATTTGTCACTGTAACCTCCGTTTATTATAAATATATTTTTAAAGTTGATTTGTATTATATAATATGAATCCGATCAGTGATGCAAGTAAAACAATTCGTATTATTGCGATCTGATTCGGTGTCATCAATTGGTCGTGTTGCTCGTTCATTTTATTTGTAATTTAGTGTGAATAATTTATCGGTTTCTTCAAGAGTCTGACAGATTTCGTAGATTACTCGATACGGATCTGCATTTGAAGATGGTCGCCTATCTTCTAAATATCCTCTCCACGTCTCAGATACCGGTTTCGGAATACGTATCGACGCGCCACGGTCACTAACACCCCAACTGAAACGGTCGATTGGTGCTGTCTCGTATTGACCAGTGAGACGCTTATCGTTATCGGATCCGTATGCAGCAATATGTTCGTTCATGCGTTTGCCGAATGTTCTAAACAACTCATCGTAATAACTACGATTGCCTGCATACCGCATTGTACTATTCGAAAAGTTTGTATGCATACCACTGCCGTTCCAACCTAATTTCGGTTTCGGATGCAATTCGATTTGTCGTCCGGTTTTCTCTGCTATCTTGAATAGAAAATAGCGTGATATCCATAGATCATCACCGGCTTTCAGTTTACCTTTACTGAATATCTGATATTCCCATTGTCCCAGTGCAACCTCTGCGTTCGTACCGACAATCTGTAAGCCGTATTCGATGCATTTATCTAAGTGTGAGTCTGATATGTCACGACCTACAATATGACCGCCTACACCACAATAATACGGTCCTTGAGGTTCTACATCATACTCGTTTTCGTGACCTAATAGATTGCCTTTATGTGACTGCCGTATAAAATATTCCTGTTCGAATCCGAACCATATATCGTCGTTTTCTTGGTCACCTAAACGACTACGCATATTTGTAGAGTGGGGTTTTTGTTCACTATCAAATACCTCACATAACACATAAACGGTATCACCGTGGCGTAGTTCAGATTTTTGATATATACGAATCGGACTCAGATAACAGTCTGAGGAAATACCTTCGGCCTGCATTGTCGAACTGCCATCAAATGACCAGTCCGGTACTTGGAATTGCAAGGGTCCATCTGCCGGTATAAAATCAATGATTTTAACTTTCGATCTTAACCGTGGTTCTGGTTGTGTACCGTCCAACCAAACGTATTCTAATTTCAATTTCATATTAACCTTTTATTTATATCCACCATCTTTCAATATCCTTTGCTATAATCTTCCATGCTAAATCCTTTGCACGTTTTTGTCGTTGACGTATTTTTTGTAGATCATCACGATACATTGTGTCGATTTCGTCATTATGCGAGTCGTTCACGGCATGTGTCCACTTTGTAGTCAAAACGGAATATTTATCGTCGTCTTCCCACTTCTCAAAAGCAAAATTAAGTTTTCCGTAACGGAATTCGTAGTTTTCTAATACCGATTCTTCACCCTTTCCGTTATACGAATAGTCTAAAAGTCGGAGTACGAGTTCGATTCGACGAGCATCATATTCTGATGTAGTATGCTGCCATTTCGATGTACGTAACTCAGAAACTGTTCGTTTCAATTGATATGTAAATATATCGATTGCTGAGCTGCTGTCGTAATCGTAAGTGTTCCAAATTACCGGAATGAACTCGTATAGTCGTTTCAGTTTTCTAAAAAATGGTCTCATATCAAAAAGGGTATTCGGTATTATTTAAAGTCAGACGTTCGCTATCAAAATAGTATTTCGAATACACAGGTGCATCATCACCATAGTCGTTGAACGGTGTTGTGACAAATGCAAGTCGATCTTTAAGGTCTTGGGCTAATGTATTGTATGCTTCAATAACCGTGTCTGCAACAATATCGATGAATGTTGGAGGCCATACTGTAATATCAGGGCCAGTCTCTGCATGTAACCAAAACGTGTATTTCATAACTTTATTTGTTTAGTGTACACAAATATAAAAAAACATTCTCAGATTTCCAAATATATTTCGGATTATTTTTTACGAAAATTCATCGCTTCGATTCATCTCTTTATTCGCATATCGAACTCCCATAATCGTACCGATAATGCTGAATGAATTTGTCAGTAATATTCCGAATAGATTCGACCAGGTCGACTCGACAATTGTAGAATCGACACCTGCCGCAATGACATATACATACAATCCAGTAGTGAATACACCAACACCGATTATAATTCCAAGTGCCATCTTTACAATTAGACCCATCATTTTGAATTGTGCCCTTTTCTGCAGAAAGTCTAAGTCTTCTAATGCTTTTTGTTTTTCGATTGACTCTTGCGTTGAAAGTTGAATTGCAGTACTTTCAGCCCGTTTCGACTCTTCAAGTGCTATCTCTAAATCGGCTAACAATTTCGCTTTTTCTTCAGAAGCAGTCGCCAGTTCGGTATTCTGTTTTTGTACTTGTTTTGTTACTTGCAAACGTTTGCGTCTTGCAGTCAAATCGCGCTCAATGCAGTTGTTTAAATACTCGGCGAATTCGATATCGCCTTCTTCGGCTTCTAAAACCTTGAGTATAGGGCCTTCAATATATACGCGTCTCTCGTTTGCAAGTTGCAGTAATACACTGCGTGTTTCAGAACCTTTTTTCTTGATGTACATGTTTATTCGTATATTGTAAACGCTTGTGTACGGTTTCGATATCCTGCATAGTCTTTTCGAAATCGTTCAAGTCTTGGTTCGATATCGTCAGATTTCACAATCCAAAATTGGGCGCCTGCTGCTTTCGCCTTTTCGATTTCCATGTTATCTGAAGAGGACGATATAATTCCAATCACTACACCATTACCGTAACTATTGTTTATTTTATTCACCAATTCGATACCGTCAAACGTCGATCCTATCATGTTCAGATCGACAAAAACACATTCAGGCCGTGATTTTTTGTCTCCAGTTTCAAACCAGTTTTTAAATCGATTCGATGCTTCATCGGCTGAATTCAACGCCTCTAATGTAAGTGTTATATCTAAAATACTACAGGCGTCTTCGAAAACTAAGTGAAACAGATCTTCGTCATCAACTAATAGTAGCGATTCTATCATCTTTAATACCTTTCAGTTTTATTTTCACAACAGTACCGGTTTCGATACGTTCTGAATCGATTGTAAATCCATGCTCCTTAAGAATGCTCACACAAATACTCAAACCTAAACCGGTGCCAGTTTCTTTTTGATTTTCCCTGCGCATGTACGGTTTAGACAAGTATACAAACTCTTCCGGTGTCATTCCACGGCCGTTATCCTCTATACACAAAACATCACTTTTCATATATATCTTGACAAATTTCGTAGCACTATCATTGTATGTTAAGCCGTTGCGTATAATATTATCGATTGCAGTGCAAAACAGCGCATCATTTACTTTTACGACACATAGTTTATCGATCACTACTTCTTTTTGATATGATGTACCTTTTAAGAACGCTTTCAGTATTTTCGCTAAATCGTAGTATTCAGTTTCTAACCCTGAATCGTCTTTAATTAAATTGGTGAATTCTTTAACACCCTCGTAAACTTTTTGTGTGTGTTGAAGTCCTGCTTCAATCATTTTCATTGGACCGTCGATCTTCAGTCTATCAATGTCATCACGTGTTAATTTTCTTCGCAACGCTTTTACGCCACGGGGCATGTAAATATTTATACCCGAGTGCATGTCGTGTCGTAATATACGTGCTGCATGTCTTAGGTACGCATTTTTTTGTTCAATCTCTATCTCACCATTTTTTAATGCAGTTTGGTCAGATGCAATAAACACGATCGTTTCATAAATCCCAATCGCATTGCGAACTGGGGTATAATAACCATTAAACCAGAATTCTTTACCGTCAGATCCTATTCGCAAAAAATCACCAGATACAGTTTCACCTTTAATCATCGTATCCCATAATATACGGTATTCATCGGATATGGCGTATTGTTTGGGCAATAGGTCTATATGGCACATCTGTTTCAGCACATCAGACTTGTAGCCTAAAATATCAGAGAAATTTTGATTTACTGAAAGTATTTTCCCATCTGTGTCGAAAATTGCAGTCACATTACTTTTTTCTACTGCTTTAAGTTTCAGTTTTTGATAGGCATCCTGAATATTATATGCCTTCACAATATTATATATTGACATAGCTAACGGTATAACAATTGCAATATACAGCATGTAAATCAGTCGAAGATTTGATAATGTATTCGGATGAAATTCTAATACCTGTAATGTGAATAGAACAAAAAAGGCCACAAGCATTATACCTGTGACCATTGTCCATATCTTCACTAATTTAATATTATTGTACATTCATCGACCTATTCGAGTTTATATTTGGTTTTATAATGTTCACCGAAACTATCACCGATGCCAATATCCAAAATTTCATAAGAATCCGGCAGTAAAGGTTTACGTTTACCCGGTGTCAGTATTTCGTCGATTGTGACATTTTCGAAACATTGTATTTGAGCTTTTGCATTTTTTCGTGTACCTTTATACACGACCCATATATCCGGTTTTTTCTTTAATTCAGTTTGCATTTAATTGCGTTTTCGCATCTGTAATTGTGTACGTATCCAGTCTTTGGCGATCGGATTTTTTACCGGTGTGCGTACCATGCCCATAATCTGTTTCCAAACCTTACTTAGAAGATTTTCATTGAATACGTTGTTATCGACAATTATGAAATTCGATTTACCGAACAGGTTTTGAAACTTGCCCATATTATTCTGAACTTTTTGCCAACTATCAGTCACAATATCTACCGCAACCGATCTTTCCCTTGCAGCATTACGACCTAATGCAATATCGAGTGATGTATTGACAAAAATCATATAGGTGTCATATCCCATATTTTCACACTTCTCACGCAAACCTTTTATCTTCTCGTAGTCGTCACCAGTGCCGTCATATATAACGCCGAGTCGACCCTCTAAGAAATTCGCTTCAGTACGATACATCGACTGTTTCGCGTCTTCACGATGTCGCATCGCCTTTTCATAATCATCAGGAACTTCGTGTTTCAAATATTCCAAGTCCATTGATAAGCCTGCATCGCGTAGCAGTTTCTCAAAAAATGTATCGCTATTTATGAATCGAAGTCCGTGACCGCCAGTCACTTTGCCTGATACAAACGATTTTCCTGAACCTGGTCCTCCTGCTAAAAAGAACGCTTTAAATATTGAAGGATCGTATACACCTTCATTCAGTTTACTGTCTGTGCCTCTAAGAATGTCTAAAAGTTTCATTTATAGTCCTGTTAGTTCGTCTGCATACTCCCATGATTTGATTCGAGTCTCTCCTTGAAGAGTCCGTACAAATTCTAATTTTATGTATTTATCGGAGTTCGGCAAGCCCTGCCCTTTAACTCTGAAAATCTTATATAACGAATGTGGGTCATTATTCAGTTCCTCAACATTTTCAAACAATGTATACATTGCTTTAATAGATTCAGGATCCGAAACGATTTGTTTTGTAACTTTTACGAGTGCCATTGCTTTTCTTTTTTAATAATTAGTTATTTGTATTGGATTTCAAATAGTTTACGAGTCGAAATTTGAAATCTTTTCTGCGGAATCCATCGGTCAATACGCGCGTGTTGTGGTTATGTGCTTCGGCGAATACGATTGCGCAATCGTACTTTTGAATAATACTGTCGATCGATTCTCGTTCATATATTGTGCGTTCTTGTGTACTTGCTTTAAAGTCGAATCGCCTAACACGGGCGTAATCGATAATATCTTCGACGACTTTGGTATCGTAATCGAAGTGTAAACAGATTTCAGTTGGGAATTCGATTAGCGGTTCTAAATAACGATCTAAATTTTCAATCAGTAATTTATACTCGCTGAATTCAGGGTCACATATAACTAATACTTCTGCTTTCATATTGGGTGTTTTTTAAAAAAGGGAGACAACTGTTTGCCTCCCTTCATATGTAATCAAAAAATCAAAAATTATGCTATCGTTTCTTCTGCAAAGTCCGCCCATAACGCTTCCAAGTCGCTCGGTGTCAGTTCATCGATTGCGAACTCTGATGTCGTTTGCAGTCTTTCGAGTATCTGAAGTTCTTTGGTGTGTCTGACCTCATCGTAAACAAGTCCACCTTCTTTTGCAAAGTTGTAATAAAGTTTTACCTTTTCTTTACCCTTCCTGTTCTTTTCGAACATCATGTACCGCTTACCTTTTTCCTTTTTGTCCCAACACAATTCAAGGAACGCACTGGTCATATGTTCAAGTCTTTTTGAACCGACATACGATCCGCCTTTATTTTTCTGTTGAATACATAAAAACGCAGTGTAAATGTTTTTCTTGTTATGTCCTGAATTGTGCGTCTTCATCAAATCAAGCATCCACTTTTCGGCTTTCTTTTGAGGCAGTGCCAAATCTTCTTGCACCATTGATTGAACCTCTACAAGTGAATCCATGACAACCAAATCCCAACCCTGATTAAGAACCGAAATAAGTGCCTGATAAGGTTTAATATTCAAATCAGGATTCGTTACATAGTTGCCGATGTAAAGGAAATCGATCTCACCTAAACCAGGATAGTATTGTTCGAATTCCTTGACATCGATTTCGTTCATCTCTGCCGATACATACAACACGCGTTTCGTGTCATCGGTCTCTCTCACGTTTACAAGGATATCCATGAGGTTTGATGATTTACCCACACCAGGATCTCCGGTCAGCATGATATTAATACCAGGCATAAAACCGCCTTTATAGGATACAAATTCATCCATGTAAGTTCCGGTTCGAATCGGTTGAAACATACGAGGATCGAAATTTATGTCTTTCAAACGTGTCGTTTCAACTTCTACCGAATCCGGATCGAATACTGTGACTGCTGGTTCTGATACCTGTTGCATCTTTGTTTCCTTCTGTAGTCGGTTGGCAGGTATCCTGCTTGCTCTTGATGTAGCGAAGTCGATCTTGATTAACTCCTCTTCGGAAGATCTCTGTGCTGCTCTGTATATCACGTCACGGATGACCTTTTTTTCGGATCCGAATCGCACTATCCACTGTTCGGTTTCCGAATCCCAAATAAGTGATGCTTCCATTAATGGTTGATTTGTCGAGTCGACAACATCTTCGCTGTTTAGCTCTTTGTAAGGCTTGTTTGTTTTAATAAATAACATAATATTGATTTTTAATTACAAAACAAATATAGAAACTTTATCTGAGATTTCCAACCTTTTTTAGTTAATTTTGAAAATTTTCTGTAAAATTGTTTCCCAGTCAGGATATTGTGTGGTTCCGAATTGTATCAACATACCATCGAATTCCGATGCGCCGTTTACCGTTCTATCGTCGATGAGATACTCGCCATTAAGCATATCCTTTCGATGCGTGATAATCATACTTTTGTAGAACTCTTCACCGAAATATTTCTGAATCCAAAACATCTTGTCGGCAGCTGCTGACTGATTGTCCCAAGGCGATGTTGTGGCGACACATAAATCGTACAGTCCAGTTCGATGTAGTTTTTGTATTGCTTCGATTGCACCAGGCATCGGTTCCGCGTCTCTAAATATACCTGGTATCAAATCAGGATTATATTGGTACATGTTGTGCAGTGTCGGTCCACATGTTTTAAGGTACTCTTTAAACGACTTTTCGAAGTTGACAAGTACACCGTCCATGTCGACAAACACTCTTATTTTATTACTCTTATTACTCATGACAATGCGATTAACAAGTTAACACCTTTATCGAGTTCCGCATCTTTGTAGCCGAACCTTTTCATTTTAGCGATTGCAGTTTGCAAATCCACAACTCCAAAGTCGTATTCGCCTGCCATCATTCCTTTCAATGACTGCATAATGCTCAGTGGCGAACCGTGTTTCGGTCTGTTATTCACAAACACATATTTTGTGTAGTTTGTAATCGGTATACCAGTGTCGGTGACGCTGTCGTTTTTGTATTCGTAAATGTCTTCCATACCGTTGAAAGTACCAGCCTCAAGATTTTTTGAAAACCAATCGATGTCTTTGTAGATCTCGTTTGGAACTGCGGTTCCATCCGTATTGCAAACCCAAATCGTAGCCGATTCGCCACCTGCATACTTGTCTGAACTACTCCACGTTTCAAGTGAAGGATACTTCTTTTTAACATACTGTTTCAAGATCGATGCAGATTCTGTACTGCCTAATCTGATGATGTCGTTACCGTTGTAATCTTTTTGCAACGATTTCGCAGGAATCTGAAATTCGATTCCGTCGATTTTGATTGTCATTTTTTGTTTCATGATATTGATTTTAATTACATAACAAATATAGAGTCTTTTTCTGAATTAGGCAACCTTTTCCCTAAAAAAGATTCGATTTTTTTCACTTTTTTTTCGAGTCGGTTTCTAAACGTGAAGAGTTTCCGACAAGTAATCGGAACACTAAAAACAGTGTAAGTGCCTGCCAAAAGTCGATCTTATTTGCACCGTCGACAGCTGCTACGACACCGTAATTCCAACAAAACATAATCGGGTATGCGAATATCACTGCGGCCGCAAACAATAAGAACACCAGTGATGCTAAAAATCCTAATACAAATCCTAAACTTTTCATTTTCTTAGTTTAATTTTAAAAAATGGGTGAGGTTTCCCTCACCCTATGTAATCAAAAATCAATCAATTCATCGAAAAATAACCGCCAGGTTTCGTTACCTTATATGTCGGTGTGTTGAAAATCTGTTGGTTCGAATCCCATCCTTTGTTGATGAATTTACCGGCAAGTCTCTGTGTATCTCGTTTGACTCGATCCGATACAGGAGTCGTGTAACTATGTGATGCCATGTCGGTGAGACAGTTGACTGCGTCCCAACTATTTACCGGAGTCGGACAGTTTCTCAGTTGTGATACATTCAAAGTGTCGAGTTTGATACCTTTATTTATATAATCGGTTTTCCAACTCTCATCACCTAAATATCGTGTGATACGCTCACCGTCACCACTCCAGTTTTCCATAAGGTGTGATTTGATCTTATTGTATTCGTATACAGATAAATTCGAATTAACTGCATCGGCTATACGATCCTGATAGTGAACTATCTTATCCTTATTCGGATTCACAAGATCTTCGTAAAGTTGTTTGTACCATTCTGAAGGTGTTGTCGATGCATCTAAAAACTGCGCCTTACCTGGTACGATTCCGGTCATGCCATTAGTACAGATCTGTCGTTCAACAAAATCGCTTATTGCGGTTGGTCCGAGTAGATCCCAAACGATTTGTTTACCGAATGAAATGTCTTCACCTGGTAGTGTGAGTGCTATCGGGTTATCCCATTTAAGATTAAACGCAACCTTTGTGCCGCCATCGGATACAAATGTGTTTGAAAGTTTGACTCGATCCGATTTGTCGAGTGCGTAACTAATCATGTCTTGAATTGTACCCGGTGCAATTGACGTTTCGGAACCTGATAGGTCACCCTCTTTGCAGATTCGTTTGATCTCTTTGTCTTCCTTGTTGATGACCAGTGAGATGTTTCCTTTTGTCTGTGACATTGCACGCATCAATTCTTTAACAATTGCAAACCCGGCGTTCTGTGCCAAATTCTCGTTGAGGTGATTGACTGTCTTATGCGTAAGTCCAACTAATTTCAGTAGGTCTTTAAACGCAGTGTCGCTCATCGGTAATACTTTACCGTTGATTTCGAGTTCTTTTCGTGATCGAACACGAATTTGGGTCATCGGAACCGTCATGCTCCGTGTCTCTTGTAATGCTGTCTGTAAGTCTAACATAATATTGATTTTTAATTATACACAAATATAGATTCTTTTTCTGAGAATTCCAACCTTTTTCTTAATTTTTTTTATCCATTTAATAATGGTGTTTCTGCACGTAACTTTCGTACTGTATCTGCATCGCGTAACCCGAACACGGCTTGCTCTTTCATCTTCGCTTCGATCATGACATCGATAGTGTGACCGTGTGAATCGATCGGACCGTCGACATAATCGGAATGTGCTTGGTATTTGATGTGACTGTAAAAATCGTACGCTTCTTTGAATGTAGGCCATTTTTCTAAGTCTTCCCAAGGTATACGATTGTTACGAAATATGTCAGTGATAATTTTGACCTTTTCTTCACGCCTTGATTCACTGTAATGTGTTGCAGGTACAACACCTTTCGGCCATGTTGATACAGCAGCATCTAACGCTTCCTTTTCGGTCATACCACCAGTGTGAAATTTATGGTGAAAAAAATCGAAAGTTATCGGCAATTCTTTGTTGCACATTTTGTGCAGTTGCATCAGATCCGTAACTGCGAACATCGAAGACTTGTCGTCATTCTCAACAACTACCCGTTGTCTTGTGCTATCTTTGAGTCGGCGCCAATTCTGAACCCATCTCTTGAGTGTCGCTTCTTTGTCATCGTATGCACCACCGACATGTATATTTATTTTGTTGTCGAAACTCGGCGCAAATCCCATGAGATCGAATATCTCACTGTGAGCGTCAAGTTCTTTGATAGTCTTTTCTACAACCTCCTCATTAGGCGAACATAGTACATTAAAAGGACCAGGATGAAATGTCAGTCGCATGCGTTTCTCACGGGCGTACTCGCCTACAAATCCTGCATTGTATTCGATTTCGTCGAATCGTTTGAACTTACGAATATCGTATGTACCTAACCAAGGAAACAGTTCGGATCCCATTCTGAAGAATTTGATTTTCTTCTTGTGATTCCACTCGAGTATCTTATATAACGAGTCTAAATTTGAAAGTATGAGATCGGTAATTACCTCTTCGCCGCCTGCATCGATTGTCGATTTTCTTGCAGTTGACATCTTTACTTTTTTTGCTTGGAGTTGCGTATTAACGCATGCGTAACCTATGTGTCGTATCATACTGCAAATATAGAAACTATATCGCAGATATCCAAATTATTTATAGAAAAAATGATTTTTATTTTCTACAACCAGTTCTCTTCGCATTACTTTACGTACCCAAGAACGATTCGTAGAGACATCAGGATTGAGAAAATAGATCGCTGAGGTATCGATTGGTCCACTGATAATTAGCATCATTGCTGCCCTGTCACTTTCCGCAGTACGTGTGAAACCGTCATCATGTACTCCTGAGAACTGATTCGGTTCGAATATGACCGACTGCATGTCGATTGAACGTTTACGCATACGATTCAGTACAACACTGCCTACCATAAGTTTATCGTGGAATGTTTCAGTACCGGATTCGGAATTGATTAAACGTGACAACAGATCGATTTCCGACTGTTTCGATTCAAGAAAACGATAATAATAAAGCGCAACCGAAGATGATGCGCTGGTATCAGTACTCGTCGGTACCGAAATCGATAGCAAGACTATCGTTATACATGTGTAAAGTATTCTTTTCATAATCGGTTTAGATGTTATACGGAAATACGCAAGCCTCTGGTACTGCTAAAACTGATTTGTGTTGATTAGTCGATTTTCAGAGTTCTTGGCTTAGATGCCTCAGCATACGGAATCGTGATTGTCAATAAACCATTTTCCATTTTAGCTGTAGAACCCTCTAAATCGTATTTTGATGCAACCTTATACGCTAAATTAAATGAGCGCTTCGCAATACCTTTGTGGATATAATTGATTTCGGTATTGTCGACTTCTTTCGGTTTTTCATACGTGATTTTTATAACATCACGATCTTCAGTGCTGATGCGAACTGCGTCTTTTTCAATACCGGTGCATGCCACTTCGAATACCAGTCCATCCTTTGTCTCGTAGATATCTAACGGATGAGGTGGTTTCGTAGCATACGCTGGTACAAAGTTTTCAGTGTCTTTAAATAGGTCTTTGAACAAAATGTCAAAGGGGTGTGTATCCCCTAATAATAGTCGTGTACTCATATCACTCCAATGTTTGTGCCGTCACTAAGATCGGCGGTTAATAAATAATTAAAATTGCACCACTGAGGTTGCGTATTTCCAATATAACGATCTCTAACCTTTTAAAAGTACCTTACGTTTAAGGTCTGAACGTGTCCATTCCGAGTAAGTTGACGCCGATATATTTAGCGCGCTCAACTTGTCGTTCGACCAACCATCCGGTTTCGATAACCAAAATTCATCAGGCCTATTAATAGTACCGTCTGCATTAATGATTTCTGATAGTGTGTCTTTTGGTACGTATACAAGTAATGTGTCCATAATATAATTGTTTATAAATATGTTGTAATATATATCATTTTTTCGACTTTTCCAAATTTTCTTCGTCTTTTTTTTCAGAAATTTCTGTTTTTTCTGTTAAATTATCGATTTGTTGCTCTAATGACTCTAAAACAACTAATATTTGGTTTTGTTGCATTTCCGCTATTCGGAGTCTTTGCTCTAATAGGCGAATTTCATATGCGATCTCTCCATACTCATAAATTTTCTGCGCTCTCGCGGCTGACAGTTCTACTAAATTCATATTCTAAGTCTTTTATACGTTCTGAATCGAAAGTTCCACCGGTTTCAAGTGAGGCTTTCATGAAATTTTCTACGTGACGATATTGATCTGATGGCACCTGTACATCATACTGTTTTGCCAATTCAAGTACAGTTTCCAGTTTCTTTTTACTATCATATAACGGGTCATTCAATGCAAGTTGATAAAATGCATTGGCTAAACCTTCCCAAATTCTTTTGGCGAAAATTGTGTCTGGTGTATTCGTTGTAATTACCGAGTAGATGTCATCTGCTGTTTCTATACGCATATCAATAACCTTTAAAATTTACACGTTCCGTTTTATGGAAAACGTCATCGTATGTTAAAAAATAACAATTGTAACAAATGAACTCTAAGTTTTCACGTCTATGATTTGTCAGGTCGCCGTCTTTCCATATTAAGATCAGTGGGACTTTATAGTCGGTTATCCGTTTTTCATTAAATCCACAGACCGCACATTCTTCAGGAAATATACACTCGTCGATTATGCGACGGGCTAATATACCACGATTATACTTCGGATGCTTGCCGTCTAAAATTTCGAAGATGTCCTTTTTAAAAAACAAGGTCCCATTGTTTTTAGGCACGCCCTTACCTGAAGGATTTTTATGAAGATCCCATAAAGTTTTGCCGGTCTCCTCGTCGATATAACGTTTTGCATAGATCCGATACGTATCGAAATGACAACCTATAAAGCGCGATGCTTCTTTATTTGAGCGCGAGTTAGCCATCGCATAACGTATTTCACGCTCAGTTAAATTCAAGGCTTTATTTTTAATTAACGGCATATCAATCGTGCAATAGTGATTCGATTCCACGTAAAAACCATAGACACGCACTACCAAACATGCCGTCTAAAAAGAACTGGGCATCCGATTCGAACACCGTTGCAGTTGGACTCCAAACCGATAACGATACAAAGAACGACACCCACACACTTGCACATAGAAAACAATCCATCATTCTTGCTACGAACGATAGCACTGGTAGTGTAAGCATTCGATCCTTAAGCGGCCGTGTTATACCGGCATCGGCTACGATTTGCGTGATTCCGTATACAACCATTAGCCATACAAATGTTGCGAATAACGTACTCATTTTATTAAATCTTTTGATGTTTGAATATAGGACCGTATGCCTTGTACATGCAGTGCTTCTTGCAATTTTTTAGCGGTCGTTTCTTCACCACTGTATATTATCGAATCCGACACAGAGGATATAATTTTTGAGCGTAGCATCATTCGCTGCATTTTAAGCGATACGATTGTACCTTCGGCCTGTATGTCATGGAATTCGCCTACAGTCAGTAGTGTCTGTTTGATTGTGCCATACTGCGAATCGGTGAATTCGATATTCGGTAAATAGAGTCTGATACTATCAGGGTTACAAGAATTGCATTTCTTCGACATGGTATAGAACTATTTATAGAAACGATAACGTTCGTTAAATTCTTTAAGTTTTGCAGTTAGACGATACATCGCATCTGTTAACGGACCGTATGAAGCCCAAATATTGATGCTACCGTATCTAATATACCCGATCGTATAGTCATCATACACTTTTATCACACTCTCTAATTTCGGTTTCATAAAACATTTTCCTAAATTTCATATAAGTATGAAACCTAAAAATATTAAAACGCTGTTTAACCAATTTTTTTAACCATTCGTTCATGCACGGTTCTACGTGTTAGACGTTTAGCATCATCTGAATAGTATTCGTATGTGACCCAACCCCATTCGACAAGTACAACCGAACCTTTCGTTAAAAATTCAGGTCGTGTAAAATCGACATTTTGCACATAGTCACCTATACTAATCGATTCCTTCTTTTCTTTCTCATCTTTTTTTGGTTCGGTCTTATCGGCTTCCGCTTCACCGTCTTTCGATTTCTCGTCGCCGCCTTTATAGGCTTTTTCTAATTGTTCCATGTCGATCGGCACACCATTTACAAGTATGTGTTCGATTCCACGATAGTCGAATTCGAATGTTTTGCCGTTGAGGTCATAACCATAACCGACGACCGGATTGCTAACGTCTTCAGCACTTGCTAATACATAGTATACGCCGTCGACATACACTTTAACGTCAACACCAGTGGCTAAATATTGTGCTAATAAACGATTATCGAAATAATACATAGGCTTTCTTTATTTATAATTAGTATATTTTTCTAAAATATTAAGGAATTCATCTACAGTATATCGTTTCGATTTCTCATCATATATACGTAACTGTTCGATGAGATCAGGACGCTCCTTTGTTATTTTAATCAACACATCTAATCCACCAGATTTCTTGAATCGTTTGAACGATACCTCACCTAATATATTTGTGTCGTTGACTGTATCTGCCTCTGTATCACCAGGCAGTAATAGATAGTATATCATGTTATTCGTTGGTTACTTTAATTAGATCTTGTGAACTGTCTACTAATTTACGAATCTGAATACGCATTGTACCTAATTCGAAAGTTCCAGTTATATCGGGTTCGCTTGCAAGTATTTCCGATATCGATTGTAAAAACACGAAATCTTGTTCGGTGAATGTGCGCTCATCGATTTCGATTACAACATCACTGAAAATCGTATCGTCCCACTTTACACGGCCTGCTAAATCGTAACGTGTGTTAGTCTGTTCGGAACGTATATAGGAATCTGCAACCAATTCATATTTCGACTCCACATAGATTTTCGAACACCACGGTTCCAATACAGGCAGTATACCAGCACCATTTTTCAATACGATACCGATGTCGTATTTAGGTGGTACTATCGGTTTCATGTATTCATCGTGTTTCACAAAGTGACCCCACTTACGAATAAAGTTACGTGTCGAACGCATATTCTGTGCTTCCCATTCAGGATTGTTTGTGTGAATATTCGGAGCACCGTCTGTAGTATTTCGGCGACTGCCTCTACATGTCATATGATATACGAAGCCTTGCCATGTTTGTACAAAACGGATTCCGTTTAAATGGAAACGATTGAATATATCAGAGTCTTCTTTCGATTGTGGTGCGTATAACCAATCATGCCCACCGATCTCTAAAAAATCGGTTTTCCAAAATGCCCACGGTGCGAATACACCTTCAGTTGTTTTATTTTTTATATATAACGGATGATTTTTCAAGTCTTCTAACAACTCGGATTCTTTGAAGTCTTCCGGTTCAGTACCGAAATCTCTTAGTATCTTTTCAGGTCCTGGTGGGTGTAGAGGTGGTTCTATACGAGTAAGTGACACAATAGTTTTCGGCTGCATCAAGCGTTCTATCTCATCTAATGCACCAGGACAAAGGTACATGTCTGCATGATATATCATGCATATGTCGTGTTTTGCTACATTAGTGACGAGTTTATCATACAAAATCGTATGACCAAGACGGTTTGGACTATCATTGATAATATAAGACACATTAGAATCATCCATAGTAATCTCAGCCAACCAGGCAGCCGTTCCGTCACTGGACGCATCATCAGCAATGCAAATTTGGACCTCATGAGATCCTTGATTTTTTCGAATCGATTCATATGCCCATTTTAAATATTTCAAGTTATTACGCGACGGTAATATAAGACTGATTTTCATTTTTACCTTACTTTATATACAATTTATTATATGTTTTTTCTAACCAAACACCAGGATTCGGTTTAATACCGCAATTGAAATGGTAAATGTATCCGTATTTTGTAAATAGCAGATCGTCACCAATCAGTTCAGACCTATTTAGGTCTTGCATATTCCATTCGTATCCCAACAATTTGAAGTCTTCATAGAGGTATTTATTAACAAAAAAATTGAATACCGGTTGGTCATTACCCACACCATAGTTTTTTTGCATCCATAGTATCTTTGAATGATTCGATTCATAAAAATTCTGAATCTGTTTAAAAAACTCTTTATGCGTTTTATTGAATAATAACACACCCGAATTAAAATATTTATAATAAGGGAAGCTATAATTATCAAAAAGTTCTTTTGAATAGTTTTCAATGCTGCGCAACACCCAATCATAATCTCCGTAATTTGCAACAGCACAAAATTTATTCTCACTCAAATCAAATATATTCGGCGCATCAGGTTTGATAATTGTATCCGAATCTACATATAACACCTGATCGTAATCGATATTATTACTATCTAAGATGTCAAGAATATACATCTTTATCCATTGCGGCTTCATATATTCGGAATCGATGTGTTGATTTAAAACAAACAGTTCACACGAATTAGTTTCTGCATAACGTTTCCAACTGTTTATAGAAAACTCGTATCCTTGGTTTTTACTTCGTTCGTCTTGAACGATATTTATCATAAAAATTACGTTCTTACTCATAATGTTCTTTTATTATATCCCATGTATGCGACATCAATTTTTCTCTCAGTTTTCGGTCGAACCCGCTATACACCCAAATGTACCCGTACTTTATAAAATACGGTGTAAGATCTTCAGCGAGTTGCCAGTTAGATCCTAACCAGCCAAACCGATTCAAGTGCATCAACCAATACGATTTTGGTAGGTCTCTATTCACATCAATGTTTTCAATTTGAAGCATATAATTATAGATCGGCTGGTCTGTACCACGTTTTACAGTCGATTCCAATATACGAATTTTTTCGTAATTATCCAAATAAAATTGACGTAATTTTTCTAAAAAGATCCTATGTTGTTTTGTAAAGATCTGAAACCCGCACGATACATACTTTTTATAATCGAAGTCGAATGAGTTGAACAATTCAGAATATGCATCGACGCCCTCCATTATCCATCTAACATTTTCTAATGATTGGAATGCAGTTAACTCATTATTAGTGAGTTCAAAAAAATTAGGAGTATCCCATCTAATCATTGTACTTGCATCGATTACTGCAATTTTCTCGTAATCTATACCAGCAGTATCTAATTGGTCAAATACGTCGAACCAACGAGTCCATGTAACTTTGTGTTCAGTAGTGTCGTATTCGGTATGGTCGTATTCATAAAATAATACGCCGTTACGTTCACACCAATATTGCCAAGTTCGTTTCGAATATTCGAAATACTCGAAATTGCCGTGCTTTTGAGATATAACAGAGTTTTCACTTTTAACAGCAATCCAAAATAATACATTCATAATATAATACTTTTATTTAATCTAAACTGGCGATTATATCTTGCCAATGTTGCAGGTATACCGTCTCCGAAAAATGCTGCTTATAGTATATTTTAGAACTTGCAGACATGGCATTATAAAAGTCCACATCATTTTTTAGTTTTGCAGCAAGATATTTCGCCTTGGGTAAATCGTTGGGGTCAACTGACAGATCAGGAAAACACAAACGTTGGGTATCATTATAATTAATTCCTATACACGGTATGCCTAAAAACGCACAATTTAAACTGAATGTACCTGCACCGTATACCGGCATCATGTGAACTGCGTATTTAAAACGATTCAACTGTACTATCCAATCCTTCCAATTAAGATACGGTAAATGATTTAAACCTACAATACCCTTTTCCTCTGTTTGCATTCGTCCCATTTGAGGGCCCCATATTTCACTTTCAAAATGTTGAGCGACTAAGTAAGAATCGAATCCGCCATACCATCTAACAAAGTTGCCACCGATGATTGCGTTTTCTCGTGTAATGTTAGGTAGATTCGTTAATAGATCTTCGATCATCAGTGCCGGATTAATATAACACGGCTTTTCTAATAGGCCTGAATAGTAGCGCAAATCTGCATCGTTATGTGCAAATACAACATCGACCGACATCATCTGTTCATAAAACCACAGACTCTGTTCTAATGGCAAATCCTGAAAATACCAACTCGGACCTTCTTGCATAAATGCAGTACGTTTGCAGTATTTACGAATTTCAGAAACTACATCGATATCGGTCCAATCTGCTAACTTTTTTGGAAATATAACGATTCCTAAATCGTAGTTTTGATTGTGAGATTTAATATCTCTAAACGATACATGTGTTGCATTTAATGCAGCGAACCAAGCAAATTCGGTTCGCATGTTTGCATGAGATCTATCGGTTTTACCCGTGAATGGAAGTTCACTGAAGAATGCTATTTTCATTTTTTATTTTCAGGGTTTTGAGCAAATACGTCTTTCCACGTTTTGAATCGATAATTAGGCGTATATAGATTGTAACAATTCAATTCCGAATACTGATTTGCTATCGGATACCACCAGTGCGATTTTCTCAGTAGTCCAATATTGTTTTTATCGATACCTTCTTCCCCTAAAATATTTGCGCGCTTATTAGGATGCTTCCGATTATGCGGCAAGTAGATATGTTTGAAATGATATTGTGTTGCATCCGGTATGCATTTCGAAAGTGCTAACAGAAATGCCGTATCCTCATGTACAAAGAATACTGCTTTCGGTATATTTACACCGGCCTTCACAATTTCTGAAGATATCACCAATCCACAACCGTTAAATTTGAAAGGCTGTATCGTTTCGATATCGGTTGTTTCATGGAGATTATTTATACGTTCCATGTCTTCAACTGTATTTGTATAACGTACACTCCACCAGTCTTTCGGGTCGTCGGAATGTTTTTTAAGATTAAACGACGGGTGCTCTAAAGGGGCCCAACTCGCGTCCCACATTTTGCACGATGCGAATGTTGCAATATATTTCGGTGTTTGATCGGATACCGTTTGATGCAGTGAATGAATTGAGGAAAACATAGTCACCGGTACAAGCATGTCGGATTCGCCCCATACAAGTACATCGTGCGAGTCGCAGTACATGGTATTGAATTCACGTCGATAATCGGCTATTGTATACAGATCATTTATTACGCATATTTCAAAATCGTAACGATCTGCAAGTTCAACAATTCGATTTACTGATTGATTCAATACCTCAGTGCTTACACATTTTTCTAACGAAGTATCGGAACATACGCACAGATCTACGTGTACGCGCCCCTCGTTTTTGTGTTCCGAATCGAATACCGTAATCGCTTCACGCAATGTAGATAGATACGATTCAATGATGTCTACTTCATACCACTGTATTAAACAACCTATTGCTATTTTTGTTTTCGGTTTTTTCTGCATTGTATTATCTATTTTATTATTTTTTCTGGTTTTCTCCAAGATCCAATATGTTCATGATGCACCAAACAAGAATCTACCACAAAACTTTTAGCGCCTTTCTTCCAATTGTTTTCTTGAAAACATTCCTGTTTTCGCCATTTAAGTGCAGGGTCGAAAATATTTCCATTTACGTTGTAGGTATTATAGTATTCTTTATTGAACGCGGTGAACCAACCATGAATCGGATACTGATTGCCTGTGATGTCGCGTATTGTATGCGAACACGTATTTCGTCTCTGTGGTGGGAATGTAGTTCGATTGTCACATATCGGCCCATATACTGATCGATCTCTTTCAGAGTGAGCCTCTATAACTCGAAATAGATTATTAATAGTGTCGTTAAAAATTAAATCCTCGTTTGTCACACAAAATACATCATTGCCGTTTTCAATTGCCATTCGCACACCTTCATTCCAACATCGTGTCATACCGCCTTGTTGGTCAGGAAAATATCGGTAATGTGAATTTTTTGGAAATGTATATGGGTTTTCGGATGCGTTTTCTAATATGAATAAATCGTATTCCAACTTAAGATTATCCGATAGTGAACTTATGTACGTATCGAGTAGCGCATGACCATTTGGTCTATACTGCGCACTTTGATGTACCGTTACAATAAATGCAGGCTTCATATATAATTGACGTGTTGTTTTACATGTTTAGGATGTTCGATATCGACATAACACGCGTATCGATGTGAAAGATTTTCCGACAAGTGTGGCCTTAATATCACGTCACCTATATCCTTACCTTTCGCATTGTGTATTTTATATAAAGCCGAATCGAAATCTTTCCAATATTCACCGGCACGGTTTAGTTGTGCATAACGCAAATCTCTGTATTTTTCTGGTCTCCACCATGCATAATGGTAGGTTACAAGATCGGTCGGATATAACATTGGATATTTCTGTGTCATGAAATTCAATAACACATCACGGTAGAACTGCTCTGTGCCGTAACATATGCAGACTCGTCTTGATTTGGTATCTTCTGCAGATTTTTTATAACGTATCCATTGTGATTTTTCAGCGTAGTATTGATTTTCGATAAAATCGATCCAGTTACTTCTGAATCCGGTATTAGGTGTCAACTGTTTACAATAGTTTTCGATGTCCGACTTTGCATCTTCATGATGGAATACATCACCTTCAAACGGAAAGATCAGGTCGCCCTCTGCAATATCTATACCTAATTCTTTAAAGTTTGAACATGCTAAATAATAGCATTCCGGTGCTGTTGCAGTTTCAGGATACTGCATCTCATTAAGTATTATTTTCGTGTTCGGATATTTATATTGTGCATCTTCAACAATTTGTTTCAATTCTGCATAGTCGAAACCACGATGTCCGTCTAAAGTGAATTCTTCGATAAATCGATCATCGACTACGGTAGTCCCTTCTGGTCCTTGTGGGAACATTCCTTCATTATAGATTATATAATCAGGATCGATCGTATCGACTATATTATCGATTTGATACCTTATTAGATGACTATCACAAAATACTGGGGCAATAACTATTTTTTTAGGCATTCGATATTCTTTTAATTATTAATATACCAGGATTATCATCGGACCGATATTCCGTAATCCATTCAGTACTATTTTTTAGAAATTCAGTTGCAGCACGATCTACATCTCTTTTTTTGAGAACTGCGTCGTGGTGAAACCTATATTGTCACGGGTTTTTCAAATGATTCGTCGATTGTTGAATATACACTCATAGACTCCCTTATCTTTTTTTAAATATTTCGCCGACAAAATAGTCGATTTTATTTTTATTTGATGCACGGCCCTCGTTCGCCTTCCTTAAACGTTTTTCGTTTCGTGTCAGAACTTCGATATCGGGCTTCTCACTTTTAACTTGTTCTAATCTTGCACGGTCTGCTTCACCAATATTAATATCGTTTACAATTAACTGTTCGAGTTCTTCAACAATCGAATTCTCGTCGAATGTACGTAATTCACCGATATACTGATAACCGTTCTCTCCGATTATCTCTTCGAAAACCTCTCTTATTTTATTTCGAATCGACGAGATGACTTGTTCTTGATGCAGTACCTTTTCGGTTAAGCCGTCTTTACTAAAAAAATAGTGCTTTATACGTTCTGTAACTAATCGATCTAATAGCGCAGACAGTGTATCTATATTTGTTATTCGCATAATTTATTTTTTCCAAAAATCATATAATCCGTTTTCGATTTCATACGCATCCCATACCATTCGAGTCTTCATAGGTTTCGTTTTAGCCCAGTTCCACATTTCGGTAAGTCCAGTTTCCAAATCGGTTCGATGTTCAAATCCTAAAATGTCAATCGATTTTTGATATGTCGACCACGCATACTTGACTTCATGTCTTCCTTCTAAGTGCTGAACTTCGCCTTCACCGATAATTTTAATTAATGTGGCAGCTGCTTCATTAATCGTTGTTTCATGTATACCACCTAAATTTATAATTTCCTTTGATGCTTTGGGTTCTATTGCGGCTTTCCATAGAGATGCAACCGAATCATCTATATATGAAAACGCGCGTTTCTGCTTACCATCACCGAAAATTGTCATCGGATGACCATTTAGATGCTGGTACATCCATATACCTAAAACGTTACGATACTTGTCCCATATATTCTGCTTAATACCGTATACATTGTGCGGCCGTATTATACACCAGTCTAAACCGTGTTGACGACCTGCTGTTTGTATATCCATCTCACATGCATACTTTGCTACACCATACGGGTCAATCGGTGCAGGTTGCAAATCTTCACTGAATGGCGCTTTATTGTTGCCGTATACTGCCATTGATGATGCGAATACGAGTCTTCTTACTTCGTATTTTATACAGTTATTGACAACGACAGTTGTCGATATCAAATTGTTCTGATAGTTATAAACTCGTATAAATGGCGATAACCCTTCGGCAGCATACGCAGCAAAATGATAAACATAATCTGGTCGATGCGTACTGAATACCTGATCGACAGCGGGCGGCGCTGAATTCAGTTTGATATTATAAAATACGACATCCTTATTGATATTCTCATGATACCCACCAGATAGATCGTCGATACCGATAACGGTTGCAATATCGTTTTCGATTAGATAGTCTGCTAATCGACTCCCTAATAAACCTGCTACACCCGTTATTAATACTGTAGGTTTTGACATCAGTTATCCTTTAATTAATGTTTCGTAAAATTCGTTTTGTTTCCGTTGACGTTCTATCGTTTTGATATGAATTAGGCACCAATTCTGCACATCTTCAATAGCGAAATGATCTGATACTTCCATTGACCCTAAATTCAAATGTGAGCGGTACCCGGTGACCATTTCATGTACACGATTTTTCCACTGAATTTCTGGTAGATTACGCATCAATCTTTGTTGGACATCAGGATAATTAACAACTAAATGGTCGTAATTTTTCGCTACAGGAAAGCCGATACGGTCAACTCGCCAGTTCTGTTGACGGGCATAGTCTTCGGTCAGATTCTGAACTATATTGATTCTTGGCAACCAGAATATATCGATACCGGCATTCTCCTTTAATAGTAACGGCAAGTGCATCAGTAATCCGTCGCCTAATGTTTCATCGGCATCGATCTGAAAAACGTATTCCTTTGAGCAATTCGCTTTGAGATTATTTTTGAATTTGGAAAAATCCGCATCTAATGCGAAATCGATGCGTTTGACCGGACATCTAAATGTGTCTTTATACGTTTCGATTACAGCAGTGACTTCAGGTGTCGTATTGCCTAAATCACACTGGATTACGATCTCGTCTTCAGTATCGACAAAGTCTCGTAATTGTAGAAGCAAACGTTCCAATTCCTCATGCTCGTTGCATACCGGTATCGCATAACTTATGTTCGGATGCTCTTTTCTAAAAATAGTCTTACGTTTGCTCATTGGTTTGTGTGTTTTTTGCTTTGGTTTCATCGATCCAATTCTGAACTATCTGTTCGTAAAAATCTAAGGCCTGGTCGAACTCGTACATACTCCAAACTTTTGTAGGCGTATTTAAGATTTTAAACAGTCCAAGACTCATGCCTTTATTTGTTTCTACTGGCAATTTGATTATCTGATGGGTCTCCATTTCAGAATCATCAGTAACCGGTTTCACATCAGACACTGCCCAATACAACTGATTCTGTGCATCGATATGTGGATGCAAGGCTGCAAAATAACTAAATGTTACCATCGGATACCATACATGACCATTCGAGTCTACAAATTTATGACTTGCAATTTTCGAAGGCATTTGCTTTTCTATGTGTAAAAGCATGTCTTCGTTTTCGACTTTCCACGCATTCCAATATGTTTGGTAGCCGGTTTCCATACAAATTTTATACGTGTCGTTTTTAGGTATATTCGGATCGTCAGTTTCAAAATCCACCTTTTCAACTAATACTTTGTAGTTACCAGTGAGCGGTGATTTCTCATCGTACCCTGCTTTTACTTTAGCAGGCCGTTCTTCTTTCGGATCTATTTTTATTTTTTTACTCATTTCGTTACTTTATTCAATTTAGGTAATACTAATTTTTTAGGCTGTTCATTTTGCATTATAGCATTTTTATTTGTATTTTCCAAATATTCTTGCAACTTTTCTTTCATATTTTTTAGAGTAAATTTACTCAGCGTATAGTCTTTATGTGGCGATGTGCGCTTCAATGCAGAACTGTACGATTTGAAACACTGTTCTAATGTTTTTGCCGCAAACGCATAGTTCACTGTAAACCATTTCGAATCTTTGATTATCCAATTGTTCACTGCGGATTCGTGTACATTATTTACACTACCAGGTAAAAGATACGAATAATCTGCATTTAAGAAATCTAATGGACCTGACCAATTTGATGTTATAACCGGCTTACCTGTCGTTGTAAATTCCAATAAAGGCCTGCCGAAACCTTCACCTTTAGCAAATGACACCATTGCTTTCACTTTCGAATGATTATATAACTCGTTAATTTCACTGTCGCTTAAATCACCATACAGTAAATAGATTGATGGAAACTCTCCGGCGACTCCACGGTCACGTATAATTTCTTGTATTTGATTTATTTTATTTTCGATCGCCTCTCGTTCAATCAGTGAAAATCCTGCCATACTTGTTTTTAATATCAGTGCAGGCTTTTCGTTTTTCGGATAGTTTACAAACGTACTTAAAAACGTATTCACAAGCATACCTACATCTTTTCGATCATGCCCCAAATCACCTTGTAACCAGTGACCGACAAACAAGTATGCAAACTTTTCAGGTATCGCATCTAAAGTTTTCTTTATGTTACTTTCCGTATCGAGTTCTTTGAGTTTGCGGAATACCGTAGTGTCAACACCTTCAAATAATACTTGAACCGGTTTCGTACATCGTATCGTTGACATGACCTGATTTGTACGTTTATCGCGTTTTTCGTACTGTATCGTTTCGAACACACGTTTTGAATGTTCGCTACTTGTCAATACTAAATCCATACGATTACATCCGTCAATCCATTCAGGTGCGCAGTTATCGGTTTCGATACCGGCAGTGATGCCGATATTGTATTTACCAATGGTCTGAAACTCGTTCGGTATTGTGCAGTGTATGAAAATATCCGGCTGAGTTTCTAAATTGCCGTTATGAAGACGTGCAATGATTTCTTTATCCTTGACATCATCTAACGCGTTCATAGGTGTTGAGCCCCATGCCAACGGCACAATTTTCAAGTCGTATCCTAATTCGATTAACGCATTACATATATCTCTTGACCTTGCGCCATAACCACTTCGTGTACTTACAGGTCCTGCAAAAACTATTTTTTTATCTGACATAGTGTATCTATTTATATTGTTATTCCAGTTTCGGTTATTTTAGGTGTCTCGTCGACTTTGTAAAGTTTGTATGCCTCAGGCTGTTTCCAAACTCGCAATACCGTATCGATGCCCTTTGAAATGCCATCAGACATCGATTTCGCCGACATACCAGATTCTTCAGACATTAGCCAGTTTCTACCACTGTTACCTCTTGCCTTCAAGTCTTCACGTGATATATTATAGACATCGAATAGCGTTTCTGCTAAATCGGCATCATGTACACGATCGTCGAAAATATAAGGTGTCGCCAAAGATCCTTGGATCGAAATATTCGAAGGCCATACAGGAAACGCCCATTCACCGCATTCTCTATATGTTCCTCTGTGATTCGATGTGATTTGTGAATCTGGTGTAAACCAATTACCGTTGCTGTCTTTGAATCGCATCTGGTCTTGTAGTCCGCCAGTGACATTATTTATTACCGGTGTTCCTGCCATTATCGACTCGGCTGATGATAAACCAAACCCCTCATTCGATGCGATATTGACTGTCACATCCGCAAGGTTATAATAGTAGTTCAAATGCTTGTTCGATAGTTTCTCAACACTGAATAGAATTTTAGCATCAGGTGCAACCATTCGTTTCACTGCAACTAAATCGGTACCGTTCGGATCTTGTGGTGCTGTATGCATCAATAACACGCAGTCTTCACGTTTCTCAGGGCTAAGCATTTTCAAGAACATTGCGAACGCATGTATCAGATCGGAAGGATTTTTCCTTCGTATATTTCGATTCGACCAGAACACTACAAATTTCGATTTGTTCTGTTTATGGAATTCTTTATAGAAATGTGTATACTCTTCGAAATCGGCATCACCTGGTAGTATAGGACGATATACTGTCGAATCGATACCATGTGGAACATAACTTGTTAATACATCACCAGGTCGATACTCTTTCGCCAAATCTACATCGGTATCGATATCGTGCGTTTTGATACCTGCATACTCGAGTACTTTATTATGAATGAGATGTGACTGTTTACTGATTCCCATAATCAAATCACATGAACCATAAGCAGATCGATTCCATAACGGATACGGAAAATTGTCCCATATCGCATAGTATATTAATGGAATCTTATATACATGGTGAATCTCGTGTTCCATCTGATATAACCATGTCCAAAAACGAGGATCGGTAAAGTGCATTATCGCATCTGGTTTTTCGATCTCTATAAGTTTTCGTAATGTCTCAGGATCGCCATAACCGGAATTCGGATATATTTTCAGATATGGATCTTGGATACCGGTTTCTTCACGTACACGATCGCTGACATCAAATACTTGTCCATGATTGTAATGCTTTATTGCTGCACCTAACTGTACCCAATTGTACCGGTCAGCAGTACCGAAAACAAATGCTTTTGACATTGTAGCAATACCTGACGTTGTGAATAGGTCGTCGCTTAGCAAAAGTATTTTCGGCCGTTTCAGTTGATTTTCTGAAACTTTTTTCAATTTTGGTAGCTGCATATGAAACTTTTTTTAATAAATATGTTTTCTAAACTTATCAATTTACGATAATCGAACTTATTTTTTTCTTTTCGGCAAGTTTTAAAACGTATTCGATTTCCTTTTCAACGCGGTTCGGATTCGGTAAAAATGCCACAATTCGATCGGCTTCGTCTAACATTCTTCGGTACCGGTCATAATAGTGACTCGGATGAAAACCTTTACCGTAGTACTCTTCATTCAGTGCAGAATACATCCTATGACCAGTGAATGACGGATTGTATTCTTTATAGCGCAAACCGAAATCTAAACTGTATTTTTTAGCCCACCGTTCAGCACCCTGGTCGGTGCCACCTGATAGTATAGTTGCGGTATTGCCGAATTGGTCGCGTATCCGTTTGACAAACGAAGCGACTTTACTTTCACGGACATAATCTTTACTTCCGATTATCGCAATACTATACATGTTCGATTCTATTTTCTCTTGGACACAAATCAGTCATCTCTTCGTATTCACAAAATCTGCAATTGAATCCGCCCTTTCCCATAAAAGCAGGATGACTCTTATCGATATAATTACCGTCCTTATCGAAACATGAATCGATAAATTCTTGAAACGATTTTTCGAGTGACCGCATCGAAACTTTGCCGGATGCTGGTGAAAACTGAGCGACACGTTTTATAGGCCATAAACTATCTTCATCGATCTTTTGGCGCAATATAAAATATACAATATCGACCTTATCTTGATCGATATTGAACTTTTCACAGAAATGTTTTTTATATAACACCAATTGATCTGTAGTCGTTTTGTCCTGACGTTTCCATTTATTCCAACCTTTTTTAGCAGTCTTTATATCTAATATCGTATATCGCTTCGATGTCTTATCGTAAAACACCAAATCTAAATGCTGTTGTAATAATACAGTCGGCCGTTTCGGATCTGCGGTAACTGTCAACGGTAATTCTACACCGACTAAACTGACACCTTTTGTTGAAAAGTATGCGGTTCTTTTAGATTTTATGTGCCGTAATATTTCACAACCATCTTTATAATATTCAGCAAGTTCCTCTTTGGTCGAAAAATGTGAACCGTGCTGCTCTACTGCAAGTTGATATTCTTCTTTCATCAACTCCATAAGACGTTTGCTGAGATCCATTTCGTTTGCAACCTTTACGGCTCGTACATAACATGCATGAATGAATTCTTGCAATACACGGTGCATTGCAGTACCGTATACAAAACTTATCGATTGTGAAGGTACTTTATGTTTTCTTACGTATCGCAACTCCCACTGTTTGGGACATTTTTTATATTTCGTGTATTGACTAAACGATACGATTTTTTCGGTTTCCCAGTTGATTTCTTTTTCCACAACTAAACCGAATACGCCACTTGCATACGTAAGACTCATCTTGATTATTTTTTAGGTATACCATATACTTTAATTGCTTCTGCTTCACTGATTCCATACATTCTCAAGTAGTCTTTTAGTATCTGTGTTCCGTTTGCCGATTCGAATATGAACGACAAATTATCGTAGGTTTCCGATGTCGACCATTGTTCTTGCTGTGACAAAAATTCTATAAGTCTTTTCGATATTTTACTATCCTCTTCTGATTTTGATTTTATATACTTTGCCCAAAACTTCTTTTTAGGTAGTAAATCAAGATACAAGTTGTAAACATCCTTAGGTCGCATACCGGTAAGTGTATATTGTTGTAAATAGTTTACCGTTTCGATATAATCAGGATCCATTGAAATGAAACGATTTATCATATACGGACTGAATTGCTTCTGGTCAACATCTGATAGATCGTTCCATTTCGTTTTTTTATCGAATAGACAGCTTAGTAGGTCGAATATTGTTTTACCTTTTACAGTATTAGTTTTCGCCAAGGTCTATCAATTTAGTATCATTAACTAATTGGTCTTCGTCAGGCATCATATCACCAATTGGTGTACCGCAGTCGTCACATCTGAAAACCGGTATCGGCACCAGTTGGTCTTGTGGCGACCCGACTAAAATTTTTGAAACACGTCGAAACATGAATGTCTGTGCGAAAAACCTACCATCGCAATTCGAACAAACTTCCGGTGTCGACTGTGATAATAATTGTGCCGGTGAAATTCCGTGTAAATCCATAACTTCCTTTTATTTTAAATGTGAGATTATACCAATAAACATAGCCATAATACTGATTTCTTTATCGACACACATTGCATCTTCACGCATTGTTTTTGCAATTTCAAGTATTATAGCCGCCTGAGTTCCTTCCTTTGCATACTGTTCGATATTATCGTACAGGAATCGATATAAATCATCGAACGTTCTGACTTTACTATCAGCAACAATCTGTCTGATATTTGTAAACATGTCCTTTGATGTAGATTTCGATTTCAACACATCTAAAATCTTATTCATGTAATCGACCTCCATCACAGATTGCTTTGTCAATTTCAATTCACCATTGACGATTTGACGTTGTGTTGAACCGATGACTCTACGAATATCAGGATAACTGTTATTTATAATTATACCGACATCTTTCATATCGAACTGCACATTTTCCTGTTTCAATATATCGACAAGACGAATCGCTACATCTTTTTTAGATGGTGGATAGACTTCGAATACTGTACATCGACTCTGAATCGGATCGATTATTTTCTCAGGATAGTTACATGTCAATATGAACCGTGACTTTCTTGAGTACTGCTCCATCATGTTTCTCAGTACTGCCTGTGCGTTTGGTGTTAGATAATCGGCCTCATCAAGAAACACAATTTTCCACTTCTTGAAACCTACACTCGATACAAAGGATTTTATCTTTGTACGTATAGTATCGACATTGTTTTCATCTGATGCATTGATATATAACACATCGCAATCGATTGTGTTTGTGATTATCTTACCTAATGTTGTTTTACCGGTACCTGCTCTTGCATGTAATAACAAGTGAGGAATATCATCCTGATCGATATAACGTTGGACAGTTTCTTTTAGGTTTTCATTGCCGATATAATCGGCTAATTTATGTGGACGATGCTTCTCTGTCCATAACGAGTGTGTAATTACGTTTTCTTGCATTCTGCTAAATTTTTTATTATTTGTTTAAATGTATCTGAACTGAAATGCCGTTCAATGATTTTTTCAGTCTCTTCTGCAATATTCAAATTTACGTAATTTTCCTGAATATTCCAAATTTTTTCTCGTATAATTTCACCCTCACGAATGAAATTTATATAAGGTGGCCTGGTCAATTTATTTGGATACAACCATTTGGAATTATACAGTTCTGCATAAATCGGTATATCAGGTAATATTGGTATACATCCTAACACCATCGATTCTAAAACATAATACGGATCCGAATCTGCCTGATTTATCGAAAACAATATTTTTGCACGTGCTAAAACTTTTCGATATTCTGCCGGTGATAGATTCGCTTGATATAAATTTATGAACGCAAATGACGTGAATTCTTTTTGCAGTGCCTCAAATAATTTGATGTCATGTGTAGAATCAGGCGTCGTATTCATTACGATCAAATCTTCTTTTACAATGTCATAATCCGCAACACTCTTTCGAATATTATCGACTACAGAACTAAAGGGTAGGGGACAAAACATTATTTTATTTTGCCACCTACCACTATAGATTCGCCGGAAAGTGTGTAGTTTCGATTCGACAGTCACAAGATTATAGTCGTAACATGCAACTAAAGATCTTTCGAACCTGTCGGACCAGTCGTAATTTTTGCCACGCAATTTTGTTCTTAGATCTCCATGTTGATAGAAAGAACCATCGTTCCAAAAACCTATCAATTTAAAATCAAGATCGAATGCTTCACTGTATTCCTTTAGTGTAATTGTTAGAGGGTCTCGTGCGTTCGGAAAAATGAATACAGATCCTTTTTTGGCGTAATTACGCAAATGGTGAACCATATTCGTAGATAGTGTCGATGCAGAATAGAAATTACTAAACATGTAATCTTTGTTACGGTGCCCTTTAATAAAGGTTACCGATTCTACATTTTCAAGTGTACGTAATTCGTCACAAACAAGTTGCCATCGAATATCGTATGACAAACCACCTGATGCATTATCTATAACAAATATGTTCATACGTTGTTAGAAATTATACAACTTCGACAATTTTGGTTTCTGAAACATTCTTCACGCGATAATCACGAATATCACCTACTGTCGTGAAATTTTTAATTACCTGTGCTTCTGCTTCAGTAACTCCTGTTGCCAATGTCAAATACTGTTCGGTACTTTTTTTGTACTTTCCGGTATTCGATTCTGACTTAATCTCTACATCTACTCGAAAATACATTTGTCCATCTGTTCTCATAAAACTATTTTTAATGCTTAATTTATTAATACAATTTTGAATGTGTCAGGATACTTTTTAGGTGTCTCTAAATATCGGTGTTCTGTTAATATAATACCAACAGGGTCACCGTAATTGTCTAACTCGACTAAATGTGCTCTTTTAGGTGCCGCGTATTTAACGAATATGAAAAGTCGACCATCGTCGATATGTTGTACTAACTGACCTTTTTTGAATTTCTTATTCTTTGTCATGCGTACACTCGTGTTTCGAATCGAATTTCATACGTAACCAACACCAACAATAACGATACGCTACAACTAAACCACCGGCACCTAATAGTAAATTGGGATGACCTTCACCGCATAATCCAGTCGCATGTCTTAAAAATTCAATCATCGTTTTTCATTTTTAGTATTGACGGAATCTGTCGCATATAACCATGAGGATTATCCATACCATATCCAACCAACCATTCGTCTTCTAATTCGAATAAACTCCAAACTTCTGAATAATATTTTCGCAGTTCTTCAACCGGTGTCGTTTTACGTCTTGCACATGTGCATAATACTAATTCGACCGGTGCGCCGTTTGCCTCGTAGTATTCTGCAATAAGTTTTGCGGTCTCACCACTATCTGCAATATCGTCGAATATATAAATGCGCTGGTTAGGTTCTATATGTAAGTCGTTGCCGTCTGCATCAGTGAAACGTTGTAATCGTGTGTTTCCTGATTTTTCAGTACCAGTGTAAGAGGTAACTTTACAAAAGTCTACATGCGCATCGAATGCTAAATATCGTGTAATATCACTGAAGAATCGATACCCTCCATCTAAAACACATACCCATGTACTTTTAAGTGGGCTTTCTTTATGATACGAGTTTATATGTGTCGCCATCGATTTGATTCTCGTTTCGATTTCACCACTCGTATATAAAACATTGTACTTGCCTGTTTCTACCATAACTTCCTTTTTATTGTATCATTACTAATAAATACTTTGTACTGAATCCATCACCTGCAAATTTAATTGTCATCAGACCTTGTGAACTTAATTCGATACTACCTGTCGTACAGTCTTTATTCGCTGCAAATATCTCTTTTATCGTATTCGAATTGAATTTCATTGCAGGTATAGATCCGTCAATCGAGTCGACTGATAGTGCCAATGTAATCTTATCGGTGTTGTGCTCTGCATAGTTAATTACTAAATTCACATCGTCACCATCTTGAATAAATGCCACAACCTCACTATCAGGCAATGCGTTTTTTGCTTTGATATACTGATCGATTGTTATCGAATTAACATTCAATTTCACATCAACAGGTGGCAATTGATTTATCGAAGGTGGTGTTTCAATAATATCCAAATCGGCTAACATTATCTGACCTGACATAATGTCATCGATTATATCCATTGATACCACTTTACCTAAGTCTTGATTAAACGATACCTCAACTTCGGTTTGCATTGCCGATAATATTTTCGATATTGTCGTTGTGTTGAATACACCGAACTCGAATTCATCGCCAAGAGTCGTATCACCAGGATGTTTCACATCGACATCATTTACAACAACAAACCCTAATAGATCCTTTTGGTCTGTTGCAAAACTTGTCAATAATTTACGATCCTTCGACGTGATTCTGACCTGGTTACAAAGACCACCTAATGAATACTTGCTTATAAAATTTACTAACTTTTCCTTTTTCATAAAATTTAATTTAAACCAATATACGTATTTTTTTTAAGATAACCAAATATTTTCACTAAAATTTAAAAAATTTATTTGACAGATCGTTGAGAACAATTTCACCCCATCCTAAACTTAACCAGAAATTCGTTAGTTTTGTTTTCAACACGCTTTCAAATATCGCATCTCTGTCGATGTGTGCATGGACAAAGTCTCGTATATTTTTAGGATCTTCAAAACCTTTCAATGCCATCGTGTCGAAATTATACTTGTTCTGTTTTAGATAGCCCCACAAGATTTTTTCACCGTCCTGTATATGAGGTATTGTGTAATTCTTATCTAAATCTAATAAATCGTTATAATTCATTGCGGCCTTTACGTGTACAGGAGTACCTTTTTGGCGTTTACCAAATATTCCAGTATGCCATTTTTCTACATCTTTTACACCGGTCGGCAACATCAGTTCGTGTATTTCGACCGAATTCAATTTCGATTTGAATTTACGCACCTTTTCATTCATCGATTCTTTATCGGCGTCGTGTAATATATCACGCAATATCTCATCCATGAATGATCTGAACTTTTCAGGGAAACTTGAACGCACTACATCTAACCCTTTCACATCCATATGGTCAACTCGATGGCCTTCCTTGTCGACGATCCATTGTGCATAACGTTTCTTTACACCTTCGAACTGTTTGGTTTTTGTACTAATCGCACCTACCCAAAATGCACGTTTCGCAATCAGCTCTTGCTTAATATCCCATCTATGAGTATCGACATTATGATACCGTTTTGCGTATGCTGAATACGAACCGTTAACAAATGTCTGCACATCATTTATTATGTCTTTCGATTTCGCAACAATTTCATCATCAGTATAAGATTCCATTACGCCGTGGCGGTGAACAAACAACGGTTCAAGAGGTTCGAATATCGAATCCGTATCGGTGTATATACAATACGACTTGTCCGTTGTTCCTAATTCTTTGTTGTAAAAGAAATCGGCTGCTCTCGTTGCCCACTGAATAACCGACTGCCCAGTTAACGTAACCGCTTCACCATTTGCCTTATCATAGAATCTAAATGACGGCAGTAACAATACACCATAAAACGAGTTAAGCAAGATTTTTGTAATTAACTGCTTACGATCGTAATATGCGGCAAGTTTCATGTCGCCATCGCGTTCTGCCTCTTTACGTAGATCCTTGAATCTTTTTCTATCGTCGAACCATACTTTTAGAATTGCAGGTATTACGCCATCTTTCTCTAATGTGTATGTGACACCGTTCGATGCTACTGATAGATTGTTATCGATAAGATACTGTTTCAGTGCAGCAGATCCGACAATTTCAGTCTCAGTCGTTTTTTTCACTTTAAAGAAATCGTCGAATTCGCCAGTGACTGTGTTGTCACGATAAAACTCTAATCGATACGTGCGTTCTGTACCCTTAACATATTCCTCTTCGTCCCAACCATGTATCTTACAATATTTTGTTTCCGGTGAAATATTCAAGGTAATCATATTCATCGGATACAGTGACGTTAGGTCCAAATCATACACCCATTTGTATAGTCCTGGTGTAGGTTGTTTAACAAAGGCTCCTTGTGCTTGGTCTTCACGTTGTGATTTATTTGCCGAAGCGATTAATCCGTTACGCCTACAATACGTAAGGGCTGCGCCATCCAAATATGCGCTTGTGAACTGAATATCCTGGTGTGCGCAATGTCCTTTATGACATAGACCTAACGCAGTCATAATCAGTTCTAATTTGTTTTCCAATGCTACAACCAATTCGACGTCTACAATATTATACTCGGCAAACTTCACAATATCGGTATTATACAAATGGTCCAAATCGCCCTCGTATTCTACCTTACCACGCCCCAATTCGAACTTCGCAATTGTATTCAAACGGTAATTCGATTGTTCGATATATGTGAATTTTTTATAGAGATTCAAATAGTCAAGCACCGTAACACCTGCAATCGATATCAGTTCACCACTGTTTGTGAATTTCTTTTTTACAAGTTTAGCATCAGGACTTAACGAGTTCGCAACATCGTAACCGAATATTTTTACAATTCGATTATACAAATACGGCATATCGAAAAACTCTACGTTCCAACCAGTGATTATATTGTGACCGACTTTTTGATATGCGTTCATGAACGACATCAACACATCACGTTCGTTTTTATATGTCTTGATTTTAGCAGTAACCGATGCACCATTTATATCGATCGTTGTCATGTATTCCTGTGCGTCTCTATGCGTATCTAACAATAAACATGTATAGTGAGGATCTCCGGTGGCGAAATAGGTTATCGCAGTGACTGTATTGTCTGCATCTTCTGGTGTACTGTACTTTTCTTCTTTGGCAACCTCTATGTCGATGTATAGTATTTTAGTATCTTTCGACACCTCATCTGAATCTGCATAACGATCAATAAGGAATCTTGTTGCAGGTGATACGTTATGCTCGTATACAAGGCCCATTTTAATTGAATCATCTGACCAGTCTTTCACCTTTTTACATCGATAACCATCGATAGTAATTGAATCACCATCACGGTCAATCATATACGCATAAGGTTCATAATCATGAACCGTGTAACCTACATCGTTGTGTTCACCATCGCCCCACAAATGTATCTTCTCTTTCCGTTCATCATAATATATCGATCTATACATTATACGAAAAATGTGTGTTGACCGGCTGTCGTTGAACCAACAGGACGTTGTTGAGATAAATTAGGTAACATTCGTTGAAACTCTTTTCTTGGATTGTCAGATTTTATAATCTTATCGATCAGTTTAAGGTTTCTAAAAATATCTTTTGGTAAGATTTGTTCTTGGAAATAGTCATCACATCTAACCAAATTGTGTAGTAATTCCTGAGTATCTTTGAATACCGACAGATTGTAGAGTACAATTGCAGCATATGCTTCTGACTTGAACTGACCGATAATATCGGTATCTTTATATTCCTCACGTAAGATCTCACCGATTTTATTATTCACTGGAGGAAATATACCACCTTGTGAATAGTCGATCTTACCACCTTTCAGTGTGATGTCTCTTGGAACGTGTATGACTTGCCAGTTCCATCCTCTTGGTATAAACATGCCACCGAATTTCGCTTGAATATTAGGTGTTGACGAGTCGGTCGATATCTGAATATGTGAACCGATATCGTTCATCGATTTTTGTAACTGTGTAAGATATACAAGTTCTTCAGTAGCAGTGACACCCAAAAAGTGAATCCACTCGTTGTTTTTATTTTCGTGTTCTTTACCTTCCATCAGTACAACTGTCGATGCTAAGATTTGATACAACGGTGCAGTACGTTGAGCAACACCTATGGCCCATCCATTGAATTCAAAACCCTTTACCTTATTATACCATGCAGAATATTTCTGTTCGGTGAGACCTTGAAGCACGTTTAGAAACTTGACTTTACCAGTTTGGTTCTGTTCGAAGTATTTGAAATTATTGTAACTAATATCCAAACATTCATCGAAGTGGCCCGACTTAGTTACTTTGGGTGGTATATCTAAATTTGCAGCGATCGTTGAATTATCCTCTAACCATCTAAAAATTCTGTGACGTAATTCGTCTGTGTATTGCAGTTTACCCATGGCGATCTGAAAACCACCAGAGTCACCGAATATCGTACTACTTTTAGGAAAACCGAATGCTTCGATATAGTTTTCAGTTTTATAACAGTGTCCGGCTGTTGTGAGATATGCAGGTATACGATATTCCTCAGGATACTCATCTGAATAGTATCTGAACGACAATTTACGGTTCGGCGTCCACTGATCTTTTTTCATTGCTGCCGCAATAGGTCCTGCACTACAAGCAGGAAAATAAAATAAACTACGATCTTGCATTTATATATTCATTTAATGTTTTACAATTATTACAGTGTCCGCACTTTTCTGTGTCTGAATTGAAGCAGTTCCACATATCATCTATGGTAAACCCGTATGCTTTCAATTCATCGTATACTTCCCATTTTGTCATCTTTGTATTACGGTTTTCCATTAGTATAGGATCTGTTTTTATTTTACCGTGCGTCAAATAGTTCAGCATCGCATCCATATGTAAATAGAATCCTAATGTCGAATCAGTAAACGACCAAGGCGTACCGTCAAGATTCAATGTTTTACTGCCTGATACAATTACAGATGCACCTAAACGTTCTGCAAGAGATGCTGCAATTGCACCTATTACTAAATTACGTAAAGGTGTATACACATCTGAAACCTCACCGACATTATGCTCACCATTGACTGTACCTGTCGTAAACAGTCCACGTGATACAATCTCATGCAATGTTATTCCCATACGATCGCAAAATGCACGGGCCTTTTTCCATTCTATATTAAGTGGCACTTGACCGTAGTTAAGAAACACGCCATGATATTCACAACCAGTTCCGTACTTGTCGATTGCTTTCAATGCAGCTAACATACTATCTGCACCTCCTGATATTTCGATCAATATTTTTTGTTGCATGCTTTTTGTATTATCTTGTTTAGATTTTCGTATTTTTCAACTGCATGATTAAACATACCGATCTGAAATTTATCTTTCATATACACTGAATTATAGTATATGTTAATATCATGTTTCTGAATTTCGTCGATTACATTCCGCATCACTCGTTTGTCGTTAAATGCAAATGTCAATACAGGTGCAACTCGTTCACCTAAAAATTGATATGCACCGTTATCTTTTATCGCTGCACAATTTTCTTCGATCTGTTCCTTTGTACAGAAATTGTTCGCATCGATACTCAAAATTTGAGGTAACATTGTAGTGTGAGGTGTTTCTCTATTACGTTTCGAATCGATGTATCTTCTAAAATTCAAATAGAATCCAGTCGAACCATCTATCAGTTTTTCAATTTCTTTACGATACGCCAATATTCCAAGTGCTGGTAAACCACGTAATATTTTCGCAGTACTTGAACAGATTACCGATGCCGGTGTAGGATCGTAAAATCCTAAGGCAGATACCATGTCGACGATACTTATAACACCGATCCTATTACATTCTTCAATCAGTGCATCAATCTTATTTTTCTTCGATACACTCGTTTCAAAACAAACACAAATGAATACTTCGAATTTGCCGGTCTCCAGTTTACGCATCGCATCGGTTTCATTTGTAGCGACAGTTATATTTGCATTGCGACTTACACGTGTACACATATCAACTATCCTTTCTGAAAATGTACCGTTTGAAAGTATTAATACATTTCTAAAAGCCGTTAATCCGTTAACCGCAGTTTCAATTGCCGACGTACCAGACCCTTGTGTAAGAATCACATCGTAGTCCGCATCATCCATACTGAAATACGAATCACGAATTAGATCGCATTTGTCCTCATATAGATTATGAAATTGTTTCGATCTGTGATGGAAGTCGATTTCGATATACCACCTTGAATTCACTGGACCAGGACTGAATAGATCTTTCATTACTTCAACCTATTTATAAATGAATAAAACTCGTCTCGTACTTCATGTGTGTTGAGAAACGCACCGCTTAGTTTACTCGTCATCATTGTAGAATCGTGACGTACCCCTCTGATACATGCGCACATATGATTCGCTTCAATGACAACAGCAACCCCTTTATTTCCACCACAAACCGAATCGATATAGTTATGTATTTGCATTGTAAGATTCTCTTGTACCTGTGGTCTTCGTGCAAACCATTCAACAATACGATTCAATTTCGATAACCCAATTACCTTATCACCTGGTAAATATGCGACATGCGCTCTACCTACAAACGGTAAGTGATGATGTGAACAGATCGATTTGACATCGATATTACCTTGAAATACCATGCCATCATAACAATCTACATTATCGAATGCTGTAATATTCGGTGCATTCGTATAACACCCTTCAGCCAAATCGTTGATAAATGATTTTGCTACACGTCTTGGTGTATCTGAACTATTCGGGTCATTTCGCCAATCGATACGCAATGTGTCCATAAATACCTCGTATGCCTTTGCAGCATCGTCGATCATCGATTTACGTTCATCCTCAGTGAACGGAACATTGCTATTTGCGTATTTTAACATTTTGTCATTAAACATAGTGCAATTTTGATTTTATAACGTTACGTGAAAAATTGTCGATATTTGGAATGGCTACACGACTATACCGATAAAACCCTTGACCAGGTTTACCGTTGGTTCGTGTGTGCAATCTTGATGCAATTCGTAGACGTATATCTACTGAATCTTTATACGATGGTTTCCAGTTATTCAGATACTTTTTAGGTGCCTCTGTAATCACATTGTCGATTTGAGTTGTCGCATTAAAACCTCTGCGTTTCATCTCAGTGTTGACTGAATCGAGTCTATCTTTAAGATACAATAACTTGTCTTTGAAAAAGTTCATGTGACCTTTACCTAATGAAAATTGTTTAGGTATCTCTGAAACTATACGATACTCGTTCTTACGAAAACTGCCTGTTATCATTGTGATCTCTACAGATTCTGCAATTAAGTGCTGGTCTGATAGAAACATAGGATTGACACCGACATTCACTCTTGCCATATTATAAATTTTGTATGCACAAACATACGAAAAATATTTGAGAATTCCAAATTATCCTTCAAGCATTTCACGTTCAGCATCTAAATTTCTATTGATTGCGTTATCGGTTGTGAATTTCTCAGGATACCTTGCACGTAACTTCGCAATATTTTTAGCCAATACATGTGTCAGATCGATCTTATTCGCATTGCAAAACTCGGAAATGTACCATAAAAGATCTCCCAATTCTTCTTCGACATTGAACCAGTCGATCGGTTTGTCATATGCTAAATTCTTTTTAAATTGATCGGTAAGTTCGCCTACTTCGGTTGCCATTCCCATCACCATGTGCAGTGATGTGAGGTCGGAGTAAGGTTTATTCAATGGTGCGTTTGTACGACCTGTAAGACTCGTATACTCGCGTAATGACATGTTTCTACTAATTTCCAACGACATCAGAATCTGTTTTATCTGTTTTAAAATAATCTCCAACATACATACCGTACAAATTCAGTACGATAATTACAAAACTAAGAACCATGTGACTCCAGTTCATGATGAATACATCGTATACGACCCATCCTAAGTCTCCGACTATCCATGTAACAAATGCAGTTTTTCTCTTATCGACTGAATTGAAATAGTATCCGCATAGGATTAGAACAGTCGATACCCATCCTAACGAATCTAAAAAAGTGTCTATCATCTTATTTGTATTTACCGTTTGTTAACATTAATGTCTCATCAGGGAAATCGACCGATACGCGGCACTGGTCTAATCCGTACATGAGTTCATGGGCAAGTTCTAATGCTTGCGATTTAAGTTTGACTCGATCTGATTGGAATCTTGGGTAGTGTATAAATCCGATAATTGCACCGTCTTCGGCACCATTTGTGTAAACATACCGGGTCGGCGTTACAGTTACACACTGACCTACACGATCTACCCATTTTTGAGCGATCTTTTCCGCATCTTGTATTGGGCGAATAACGCCGGTCTGTTTACATTTCAAACCGACGTATATGTTAATCGTATAGCCCGTTACTTTTGTTATTGGTATCATTTTCATATTATACGCATCTTTCAGTGTCAAAGGCAATTATGTGAGGTCTGCCTGTAAAATTATAACCAGTGTCTCTACAAAAATTCATAACATCACCATAACTTAAAAACAGTGCCGCTCTGTTGTCGCCAGGAGGCATAATATAAGTTTTCGATTTAGGTGCGCCTAACTCGTCTAAAAACGTTTGAACTTCAGACCAAATTTCAGGATCTTGAATCGGATTCACAACAGGCTTCAAATGATAATCTGTATGCGTTTCCATGTTGTATTTAATCGCATCGAAATTCAATCTGAATTTATTATGCTGGTCGATCATCTTCTGGTCTACCGTTGCACCCTGAGGAGTTTTAATACCTAATTTAGGTACTGAATTGCTGAATTTAGGTGATATTGAAACTAAACCAATAGGCTTGTCTGTGAAATCTATCCGATGAGAACCCTCTGTTTCAATTGTCATTACAATGCCACGTTCATGACAAAAGTTATTTAGTGTATTTACAATTGCAGGATGCATTGTCGGTGCGCCTCCTGTCAGCATCATTTCTGAAATATGAGGATTTGCATCATATATTTTGATAATATCATTGATAGTGTATTTACCCTTTTCAGGATGAATCGATGTATACCAAGAATCGCACCAACCACCTTGTTCACCGAACCAACATCGATGTGTGCAACCCGTTGTACGTATCACAATTGTCGGCATACCTGCTCTTGAGCCTTCACCCTGTACAGCAGTGTATACCTCTACAATTGGTAGCGTCTTGTCGAAATCTTCTATTGATTTGTTACGCATCTAACTTGTTTTTAGGTTTCTTTTTTTTAGAAAACTGTTTTTCAATTCTATTTATTTTTTGCGATATCTTATCTTTTATGTTGGTTATTGCCGATACCGCATCTAAATCTTCCCAGTCGAAAATATCTTTCGGGCTGACTTTTTTAGGTTTCATATTAACTCAAAAACTTTTCTTTGATTTGTGAAATACTATCGTTTGTAATCATTTCGAGTAATTGATCGATTTTAGAATCGATATTTGCCGGTGTAATATTGCAAACAATAGTGTCTACAACTTCACGCAGTGTTAATTTACTACCAACCTCATCGAATGATGATACTTCGTATTTCGAATATTTACCGGTTGCTTCGAAATCGTTTGCAGGATCGAATGTCATTGTGACTTTCTTCAAACCTAAAATTGCCGAAGGTGGTATTTTAAAATAGTGATATTTTTCTGCAAACGGGTTCCATGCAATCACACGAAGAACGCCGTATTTTTTATCGACATCAGCAATCTTAGCAACATATGATACCGATTTATAACGTCGTTTTCTACCGTCCTTTAAAACTGTGCGTTTTATCGATTCGTCTTTTAAAATAGTTACTGTCTTTACATCTGAATCGTCTACTAAATCACGGTTGTAACCAACAGGACACATTTCGATATCGTTAACACGACTGACTGCAAGTTCGATCAGTTGTGTGCCGTTGATGATGTTGTCCTCTACTAATTTGTGAAATGAAGGTTTACCACCAGGATACGCCTTTTCTAAAAAATCATAAATCAATCTCGTGTTGTGATGTTGATTTTTTGCTAACGTGTGCATAAATTAGATTTAAGTGTTAATAAATAAATGTGTTATATTAAATTCTTGACTATCATTTAAGTAAGTGAAAAACTCGCGTTCTAACCAGTCCAAGTTTTCCATAGTTAACTCTTCCGGTTCTGTTGCTACCGCAATACAATCGAATACGCCATTCTTGTAGATCCCCATCATATACTCGAAATTCTCATCTTTGTTCGATATGATTAAACCACCATTCAGTAAATCAATCGAGTTTTTAATTAGAATATCAATTTCTTCGGTAATACGATCCGATGTGTTTTCGTATGTCAATAGTATGTCAACTGATTTAGGTCTATAAAATCCGTCACCATTCCTATCATTCAATATGAATCTGAAATCTTTATATGTAAACTTATTCATCGTTTTCTCTTATTTAAAATCATAATACAAATATAGATAAACTTTTTGACATTTCCAAATATTTCTCGTTATTTTTTATGCCTCACACGCGCTACATACCATTAAATTCTCATTGAACTTCTGTGCTGCATTAATTGAATACTGATAATACAGTGTCTTTATACCTTCATCGTGTGCAAGTAATACAAGATTACTCACATCCTTAGGTGGAGTGTCAGGATGTATCATTATGTTTATAGATTGACCCTGGTCGATAAATTTCTGACGTTGTGCTGCAAGTTTAATTACATCGACTTGAGAAACTTCAGAAAACGTTTTAAACACGTCCTTTTCTAAATCCGATAAAAATTCTAAATGTTGCACACTTCCATTGTTTTCCAATATCGATTTCCAAACCTCACGTGTATTTTGTCCGTGCTTTTCAAGTATTGGGATTAACTGCGGATTCTTGTAAGTCGTCTGAATCTTCGCCAGTGTCTTTTCATGATAGTTACTCTTAATCGGTTCAACTGAAAGTGAAAGTTGTCCCATGATGAATGATGACGATTTAGTAGGTGCAATTGCGATACGTGTCGTATTTCGCAGTCCGTATCCTTTTAGCATTTCAGGTTCGCCCCATTGCTCTGCCATCCATCTACTTGCATAATCCGATTCGTCTCTTAACTTTTTGAATATTTTAGCATTTGTTTGATACGATTCCAAACTGCCGAATGGAATCATTTTCTTTTGCAAATAGTCATGGAAACCTAAAATGCCTACACCAATTGCTCTATGTTCAGTTGCGAACTTGACCGCCTTTTCTAAACCTTGCATTTCAGATCCTTTGGCGATATATTCACTTATAACGCAATCGAGTATGATATTCGCAACGAATACGAGATCGTCAGGCCATTCATCGAATTTTGCAGCATTCAGTGACATCAAACAACAAGTAAATTCCTTTTCCGAATCACAATATTCGATAACTTCGGTACAAATATTGCTTGTGAATATACGCATATCCTTGTCGACATATACTTGAGGTTTCTGGTCATCGCAGTTATCTTCAAACAGAATATAAGGAAATCCGATCTCACTTCTACGTTTCAAAATTTTGGCGTAGGTTTTTCGTTTATCTTTATCACCTGCACGCATTGCATCGATCCAACCCTTCGGTATTGTCACACCGGTAGTTATGTTTTGAATGCCGTATCCTGGCGACTTTTTAACATCACCGTTTGCACCGACATCTAAAAACCAATCGATTTCAGGATGTTCGACAGTACAATATGCAGTGAGGAACCCACGTCGCATACCTCCTTGACTTACCTTCGCAATAATATTACTGTATTCGGTTAGCCAAGATATGAGGCCTTCAGAAATACCTGATTTGTCTTTTCCGTATTTTAAACCGTATGGTCGAATAGCCGATAAGTTTTTCGCAGTACCTGCACCATTTTTTGCAAGTATGCCCATCTCATACATACCATGCAATATCGAATGCAGTGTGTCATCGACAACTCCAAAATTGCAAGATATCGGTAAACCTTTATTATTACCGAAATTGCTCAGAATCGGTGACGAAAACGACAATAGATTGCGTTTCGAATATTCGTATACTTTTTCAGCAATACCGTTTATTTGGCTAATCTCACCTACACGTTTTGCTATTTGCATGTACCGCTCTTCGGCAGTGATACCTTCTATATATCCTCTATCTAAAAAGGTACGAGAGTCATCAGTTAGCCAATCAAACTTTTCGAGTTGCATGTTATTCCGTTTTTTAATCAAATAATGAGTCTTCGCTGTAATCTTTACCTTTCGCATAATCGACGCTTCGTTGATCGAAAAAGTCGAAATCGGCTGTGGCTAACAACATGTTTGTGAGATAGTCGGATTTTTCTAATAGATTCTCATCGGTTTCGAATTCTGGTGAAAATCCTATCAGTTCCAAACTATTATTGAATCGTAGTTTCAAAAATTCATCGATGCAGTTTCTTGGTAGAAAATCTAATTCGCCGTGTTCAAATATCCAATCCAATACTTTCATCTCAGCTGCAAATGCTTTACGAGCATTACGTCGAATTTTATCTTCCATCTCCGCATCGAACCAGTCAGGATTTTCTTTTTTGATAATATTAACTAAATTACTACCAAATTTTCCATGGATTATTTCTTCGCGAGCAGTTGCATTGATAATTTTATGTATCGTTTTCAGTTTATTTTTATATTTCGAAAACGATGATACGATTAAGAACTGACTGAATAACGACACGTTCTCAACAAGTAGTGTAAACAAGATCAATGATTTCGTAAACTCTTTGTTCGAACGTGAATTGATGCCCTCTAAATATTTTTTCAAATAACGAGTGCGGTCATGAATTGCCGGTATATCCATCAGTTGTTGAAAATCCTCGTCTAAACCTAACTCCTTAAGCAGTTCCGCATATGCAAACGAATGTACCACTTCATTACCGGCAAAACAACTGCCGACAAACGCAATCTCCGGTTTGTCCATACGCATATCGAGTCGTGCCCAAAATGTTTTCACTGCATGTTCTACGTGTGATATTGCCAACATTGCACGTTTTGCCGATTCTTTTTCTACATCGGTTAGAGTCGTATTGAATTCTAACATGTCGAGTTTTAACTGACTGCTGAATTCCTTCACTTGCCAATGCGAGTCGATAATCGCTTGAGCGTACTGAATCAATTCAGGATATTCGTACGGCTTTATAGTATGACGAGGTTCAAATATGTTTGTCATATAGACGAGTTTTTAGTTATCAATATTCTACTATCGATTTATAATAAATTGATATGTGTTAAAATGTTACTGGGTATCAGTAGGAGCGGAAGGCGCCGACGTTGTTTTCGTTGTCACTTTCGGTTTAGCCGATTCCAATTCTTCCGCTTTTGTTTTCAATTTCAAACCTAAAAACTTAGGATTCGATTGATTGCTTTTAGCAATTTCTGCTGCACGTTTTTCTATCTCTGAAAGTTCTTCGGCGTGTGCTAACATTGTTTTTGCGCATACTGCCATACGGTTTCTACCGTTACCATTACTTTCGTATACGTTAAAAAATTTCATCGGATCGATGTCGATTGTATCGTTGAATTTACCTTTATCTTGCTTCGAAATACCGATATAGTATTCGCCAGATGGCGTGTGTGTAACTTTGTATATGAACATTTTTTCTCCGTTTTTTATAATAATAAGTATCTAAAATAAATTACTTGCTTTCGTATCTGACGTTAAATTATTTAACTGATTAAACCTTTGCTGCAAACGTCGTCTATCGTATTCTGTGTCGGTGCTCATTGTATTTGATACCTCTTTTCCCTGTGTGCTTGTTTCTGAATGTACGTTAATAACACCACGTGATGTGTCCATGTATACTGGGAATGTAACACCATCTATACCGAAACGGTTTTTGATTATGTGTAGTCTTGCCGTATTCGACAATTTATCCTGAGCCTTTCTTGACAACGACATAACAAAGTCTGCCGGAAATATTTTTGCGTATGCACCGGCTGCTTTGTCCGCTTCGATAATATCGGTATTTAAGCCTTCACGATTCGACTGTGATACTGTCCAAATAGGAACTTTGTTTTCACCTGCAAATCCTCTAAGTTCTTCATACAATGCTTCGAGTATCTCATGCTTTGCAAGTTTACTATTTCCAAACTTTAATAGATCCGCATAATCGATTATCACTAAATCTGGTTCTGTTCCTAACATTCGTAACTTAGTAAGGTGTGAACGCAATCCCATCAGTGATACCGATTTTGTAGGATACCATTTTATAATCAGCTGTCCTGCGATTTGTTTCAGTGCAGTTTTTACCTTATCGACATGAAGACTTATTTTATCTAAACTAATACCTGACAATATACAATCGTATCGCCAACCGGTATAGTTTTCGCTTAGTTCCAATGAATAGTGTACAACGGTCTTGCCGTTACGCATCGCGTTAGCACCTATTGCTGCTAATAACCAGGATTTACCTGCCCCGGAAGGTGCAATAGCAACACCCAATTCACCAGGTGCTAAACCACCTTTCATTATCTCATCGACAACAGGCCACCCAGTTGATAACGGTGAACGTGAATCCTCCATGTATCGTTGTTCGATCATCTCTAAATAGTCCATACCGATGTCAGTATCCATACCAACTTTCATTGCAGCATCGACTAATTGTTTTATTCGATCATAATCACCATTTTTTAAATGTTCAACAGATTCCAATATCGCAGACTTCAATTCCTGGTTTTTACAGAAATCGAGTGTTGTAGATTTTATGAAATCTAAATCGGTTTCGTTCACACATTTGACTGCATCTTTCAGTGTTGCAACAATTTCTTGTTTTAACAACTCGTCATCGACTTTATCGATAAAGACTTTCAATACATCTAATGTCGGTATCTTCTTGTTTTTCTTGAAATATTCTAATGCACGGTCAACGATAAATTTCACCGACTCGGAATCGAAATATTCCAATTTTATAAGATCGTATATCTGACTGACGAATGCAGTATCCGTCATTATAGATGCGATTATTTTAGTCTGAAATTTGTAGCCGTAATTAGCTAATTTTTGCTCCCGCATATATGTCTAAACGTTTAAATGTATCTCTTAACCATGAATCCACGTCTTTAATATTCGCATATAGTTTGTCTTCTAAAAACAATCTCTTAAACGTCTTAGTATTCATTTTGTTCACTGGCGAATCCATTAATTCACCTATACGCAATTTGTTAGTCGCTGCGATATCGACATCGTTTAACTGCATCAGTTTATAATTACGTTCGATCAGATCTCTATTCTCACATAATGCATTGTATATTTTTACACGTGTACCTTCGGCGATCTGTTTAGATGCGTTTTCGAGTAATTGGTCTACAGTACAAGGTTCTGATACCAGTGATGGGAACCGTTTTAAAAGTGTAGGTAAACCGATACCGGCAACGCCATTTATATTATCAGATGCATCTCCTGACAACATTCTGTAAAGTAAGTAATTTTTTGGTAGAATTCCAAATTCTTCTTGAATTTTTTCTTCTGTATATAATTTTTTCTTTACGGGACTCCAAACCTTTGTACGTTCGTTCACTAACTGAATAAAATCTCTATCTGTTGATACAATAGTTATTTTATTGTCGGCCGTTTCATAATACTGCTTTGTTATGTAAGCGATAACGTCATCGGCTTCGATGTTATCGATCGATATTACTGTTATTGGTAGTGTGTCGAAATAATCGACGATGCGTCTAAACTGTGCTTTCATCGATGCCTGTTCATCAACTAAATCGGCAAACTCGTCGAATCGATTCATTTTCGTTTTATTTTTACGATTCGATTTATAGTCAGGATATAGTTTTCTGCGGCGCTGAGATCCGCCAGTCCCATCGAAAACGACAACGCATCGAGTTGCTTGAAACTGGCGGATATTCGCACCTACTGATTTTAAAAAACCGATAACTCCACCGACATGCATACCGTCATCGTTCAATGCAGGCACGGCACTGAATACTCGGATGAATGTATTCAATCCATCTATAATCAATACATGGTCATCTTTACCTCTTGGCGTACCTAATTCATCTCCGAATTTAGTCCACATTTCTTGGAGTCTATTCATAATTAAAATGTTATGCTGGTTGTTGTTCCTGATGTCAATGATATGACATTACTTGAAATACTACGTACAATCAAATCAATATTATTTGAACCATATTTTTCAACAGCATCATCAGACAATCTGCGAGTCAATTCAAATTTTGCAGATTCATAATCCTTTGATAGGATGCTCGTGATAGGATACAAAATATCTGTATCTATAATATCACCTTCATCATTGCGCAAATAACCTATTGCCGCAACTTCAAATAAATAACCTTTACCTTTCATAAATTTTCAATTTTAATTTAAAATCAAATATAAGAATCTTTTTTGAGAATTCCAAATAATTACTAATTAATTAATCGTTTTCTCCTAAGAAGTCTTCCTGAACTACAATATCATCTACGCCAAAATCACGGTTCACTTTATACGTCATCACAAAACGATCGCATATCATATCATAGATCCATTCACGCAATTCAGTATTTGCATCCATCCACTGCCCAAAGTCTTTACTTCTGAATTTTAATTCACCCGCAAGTTTCTTTAATTCACCTGTTTCAGGATTAACAACATCGCCATCGAATGTTCGTAATACCGGTTTACCGTTCTCGTCGCGCTCCTTATTACTCTCGTATGATAGTTTAATCGTCCAGTAACCACCAGAATTCGCCAATTTGAATGTCTTCATGGTGTTTAACCAACTGCCATAATTGTCAATACCAGATTCGAAATATATGTCGTAATCAACAGCTTTCAATGGTGGACCTAATCGATTCTTTTGAACTATCGCATGGGTTTTTATTCCCACTACCTGTTCGACACCATCTGAGTTTTTTGCTTTAATTTGTCCTAACGACTTCAATCGAATCCTTACCGAAGAGTGAAACGCGACGGCTTTACCGCCCGATGTCGAATACGGATCTCCAAATGAAACGCCCATACGTATCCGTAACTGATTCGTCAATATCAAACATACATTCTGTCTTGCTAACATGTTTGTTATCTTACGCATTGCTTTCGACAACACGATCGCCTTTTCAGTTGCATACCCATCTTTACCATGCTCTGCGTTCATCTCATTCTTAGTTGTTGCACCCATAATCGAGTCGACAACGATCGTGACAAGAACGTCTTTATTCGTCTTACGTACCTTTACAATTGTCGCTTCAATTGTATCGAAGATGTCTTCCAATGATTCTAAAGGAACGTATACCATCTTCTCAATGTCAACACCAATTGCTTGTAGATACTCTCTACTGATAGCGGCTTCTGTGTCGATGTATATCGCCAGTCCTCCTTGTTTCTGTGTACTTTTCAGTGCATACGCAGCTAACAAAGATTTACCAGAAGCCTCCATACCTGTGATCTCAATGATTCTACCTGCCGGAAAACCACCATGCGGACGATTTGCAATTGCCAAATCTAAAATATCGCATCCTGTTGGTACCCATTTGTTAACATCACTGATCTTGTCATCCGATAAGAAGTAGGCAGCCTTGTCGGTTGAATGATTGAATTTCGTATTTAGTGTCGAAACCAAATCACTTGCAAGACTGTCTACTGTCTCTACATTAATTTTACTCGCCATATTGTTTTCTGTTATCCGAACATTTCATCGAATGCAGCATCAATATCGTTAGTCACAGCAGCTGCTGGTGCTGACTTTTTGGCTGACGGTACATTTACACGAATCGGCCCATTCAAAGGATTGAGTGGATCTGCTAAGAAATCACTTGTCGGCAAGTCTTCATCATCATCCGTAGCAGGTGCAGCATCCTCTTCAGCTGTGTTGTTGATAAACTTGTCTAATAGATCCGCCAGTTCTTCATATGTAGGAGGTTCCCATATGTCTTTGACCGTAGGCATTTCTTTTAGAAGTTTAATCACTTCAGGATCTGTTGTTGCAGGTGACGTGTTTCTCTTAACACGGAAACTTGTTTTCGGATAAGATCCGTCTGCTGCTTTTTCGTATTCGACTGTAATATCGGTACCGTTCTTCAGATCTGTGATGTTACCATAATCAGGGTCATCGATCGTCTTCAGAAGTTCCTCGTATACAGTTTTACCGAAACCCCAAAATTTTACACCCTCGTGTTCCTGACCTCTAACCAAAATAGGTACATAAGTACGCATCTTCGGTTCGATCTTCCGTGCTAACAACCAATCCTCACGTTCACCAGTGCCTTTCAGTTTGTCAGCCAATTCCTGAACTGGGTCAGGTTGATTGAAATTTTGCGGCGAAATGATAGTTTTCTTAGCCAAATCGTAGTAAAACAGTAGTTCTAAAAACGGCCAATCTTTGTTATGTACATATGGTACAATACGAATTACCTGTGAACCAGGTTGCGGCTTCCAAATTTGTTTTGATGCCGACGGCTTGTTTTGATTTGTGAGAGATTCAAGCCTCTCTCTAATTTTGTTTAAGTCCATAAATTAACCTGTTTAAAAAATTAAATAATATAAATCAAATATAAGTGATTTTTCTGAGAATTCCAAATAATTTTAAATGTTTTTTTTAATCTTCGACTTGCGTCACTTTAATCGTAATTTTAGGTGTGTATCCTTTAGGAAATTCTTGCTTTATACCTACGAACGAATCGACATTTTTATTTATCAATACCAAATGAAATATGCGCTTTTCTAAGTCTAATAATAATTGTGAAGAGGTGCGCATTTTTTCGGTGTCTCTTCGCATATTTAACGGACTATCATAGGAATACAGTTTTTTACGCAATGACGGGAGTATACCATCTGGTGTCGTAATACGATCGATCATCTTTTCAGCTGAGATTTTTCTGATTTTCGATGACACATAATCAGGACCTTGCGTATATCCTGCGTTCGAATAGAAGTGACCATGATTTGTACGCACGACATTGTTTGTTTTGTGCAGTGCGTATTTAGGCGAGTGTTTCGATGTCGTTTCAATCGATACGGTCATTTTAGGATTCGATACAAATGTGTGACCTCGTACACCGCCGTCGTATGAAACTGCGAACTGCACTGCATCGGTCATTGTTTTTTGACATAACGCCATTCGTATTTTGATGCCATCTTTTGAAGGCTTGCCGGTTTTCTTAACTATCTTATCTTCGATCTCATCGAACCCCACCATTAATGCAGTATTTAAGATTCCGATTCCGTATTCGTTCATTCCTTCCGACCAATCGGTTACCGTATCCCGTATATACGCAACCTCAACACCGTTCATGACTGTATGTATAATTTCAATCGATGCTTTGTATGCACGGTCTCTATTTTTCGCAATTACGCGTGAACCATCGATATATTTACTTGCAATTATACACATTTTTTTCCTATCTGTTTACTTTATGAATCTTTTCAAGTTTTAAATCTATCTTAACTATCTCATCATTTTGAAACAAAATAAGGTTATTTGTATACATTGCCCAATCGATTTGATACGTCATGTCTAATAGACCGTTATTTACCTGACGTATAATTTGATTAAGAGCATTTATTGTGTAAATAGTATTCGAATCGGATTTTCTATGCACCAATATAGTATTTGCAGTCAAATCGTAATTACCGACTACATTATAAGTACAATATAATTGCTGCGGATTCTCTATATTACTGAAAACAAATATTAAATTTGAGTTAAGTTCGTATGTCCGTTGTATATAATCGAGTACGAGGCCTAAATCACATTTTTGTACAAATGTACATAACAAGTGCGTTTTCACCAAATCAGCTCCTTCGTTCTATTTATCCGAATAGTTCATTATAATTCAATTCAATTTCACCGGAATTCACCGCTGTATTTTTATTTAGGGTATCGAAATCGGTATCTCTAAGAATCGCTTCTGCGTTTGTTGGTATATAGAACGATTTAATATCTGTAGGTTTTTCCTTTAAACAATTAATCATATAACCTCCGAAACCTGGTTTCAAGTCCAATTTTTCAGAAACCACCTTCGCCATACACGCTTTCGCTAAATCCTGATCGTTATCTTTACCTTCAAACGTTTTCAGTACCCAATCGATTTCCGCCTTCATTTGTTTAAATGCAGTAACTCTTGATAGAAAAGGTTGTAAATCTGCATTATTGAAAACGTTCGCATTTAGGTCAAGTAGACTTTCAAATCCTTGACGTAAATCCTCTACTGTAAATTTAGTTTCGGTAAAGAAACTCGAATCGGAATTTCGGTCAAACGCCTTTGTAAGATTTAGAATACCAAATACACGTGAAATGATCTGTCTTGAGTTACGTAATTCTTTGAATTTCCCAAGTTTTATTTTACCGTCATGCTTTTTATACGATTTAACTTCGCAATTAAGGCCACCTATACGTAGATCGGCAGCTGCACCTTTTCCTGTGCTTTCGACAGTTGTACTTTTGCTGAATAACCAATACAACGCAAGTTCGCCGTTACCCACACCTGCACCAGGTTTTACTTTAAACAATGTTTCATAGACCTTTTTATCACCCGGTGCAATACTAATAGGGCCAGTTTTTCCTTGTGGTATTTTATACGTACCAACTGGATCAGGCACACCATTTGGAAACTTATCCGCTATAAGTTTATCCCATTCTGCATTCTCATTTAGTACAGTTGCTTGTGATTTGACAATACGTTCGAGTACACGGATTTCTTCTTTGGTGTACGGTGGTATTGCGTATCCTTTTTCTAAATTCGCAAACCATTCTACTACTGCTTTTTCAAAATTCATATTATGCCAACAATTTTTTGTTTATTGATTCACCCTTCACCTTAACAAAATACGATTCTAAATTCGATATCGCTCTTGAAATTCTGCGGTTTTCGATATCGGATTTGAGTATACTATAAATATCAGATGAGGGTTCTAAATACACCGTGAACTTTTCCGAGTCGACGGTCGACCAATAGCCGGTCTGAGTTATTTTTGTTCGTAAGTATTCGTCGAACAAATTGAAAAAAGTGATAACTAATTGTTCAGGCGATTTATCACCTAATATGTTCGCTACCTTTTTTCCTAAACGTTGTACAACTTTTATTTCGGTAGTTTGATAGAGTTTCAGTAATTCGTTGATTTCTGCAATAATTTCAGGATCTGACATTAGTCGAAATATGTCGTTCAAAGAATCACGTTGCAGTTCTGGTTTTTGTTGTTGGTCTAACACTACATTCGCCATTTCGAAAACGTCTTCCAATGCCTCAATCGCTTCAGGTGACAACTTACCGAAATCCAATTCCGGTATCAAAGCAAAGTCTTTAACTATAATACCACGTGTACCATCGATATCGACGTTGCTCGTAATACTATCACCGGTTTCTGATGTGCCGGCTTTGATTCTACCACCTAAGACTATTGCTAAAAATAACTCGGTTGGGTCACCAGTTTGCATTTGTACATGTTTAATGAGTAGACGCATCAGAGTCTGCTCGTTTTCACCCATACCGAATGAACCGTCATCAGGATTTCGGTTTGTACCAGAATTTATTATTTTAGCTACATCTTGAAATTTTTCAGGTGTCAGTTTTGAAAGATCTTGAAATACAAGTTCTAAGCCCGGTATCTGCACACCATTTGTATAATTGGTTATTATATATTCTGTGAATGCTTCTGGTGAATCCATAAACAATGCAGTCTTCGCTACGAATCGGTCATCTTCAGTAGATTTTTCTTTTTCCGGTTTTTCTGGTGTTTCAGGTTCTGCTTCTGTTATGATTGTATATTCTCGTTTTAACGATTCTAATATATCCCATTCCTCTTTCGTATATGGTGGATTTGCATAACCTTTATCTAATTGTGCAAACCATTTATTTATCAAATCTTTATATGTTATCGTTTTCATTAACTACCTTTTAGGTTTTATCATATTATCGTATCCTATTCCTACCTTTAAACTTGCACGCATTCCGTAATTATTCAGAATCATTAAAATATCATCTATAAAATTTTTACCGTCGCGTTTATCATACAAAAATAAGAAAGAATCGTATGTATATAGTACAATTTTACTATACTTTTCATATAAATATCTGAGAATTTTGTTTAACATTAACGAATTCACATCTGTTTCATAGCCCTGCAATACATAGTTGAACAGTTTACTTGCGTTCATATTCTCATGATTTTTCGCATAGATTTTACGTTTAGTCAACGGCGTTTTTATATAACCGATATCGTCGAACTCGGACCATAAACGATTACGGTACTCTTGCACCATTTTAAAAAATGGAATATCACTGTATTCATTGTATATAGTACCGTACAACATTCTGAACGTTATTGTTTTCGACTCGGCGTATTGTTCATCTGTTATTACCGGTGTTTTAAAATATTGTCTGCCGAAATATTCGTGCAAGTTACCAGCAGGTAATTCGTAACCGATAAGTTTCGCAACAAGACGTACATGATGACTATCGTAATCGAATTCGATTAGCATCTGTGAATTGTTTTCAACTTCGATAATCGAACGTACACCAGTGCCTTTATCTAATGCAGCGAAATTTATACCACCGAAACGGTTACTTGGCCTGCCTGTTGCAGTATACGGATAGTATTCGGTATAGAGTCGACTTTTATTGATATTATAGAATTGTTTCAGTTTATCGGAATTTATCGGTAAACCTGAGTTTTCGATTCGGTAAAAGTTTTCGATTACGTTTTCGTTATAGAAATTCAAAGTGTCATCGAATTCGATTCGAAAAATGCACTGTTCGAAATTACTTCGTATAGTCCGACAATATTCGATTAGATTAACTATCGGTATAATGTCGTTTACATTTCGGAGATCTGAATACCATCTATGATATGCAGTTATATCTTGTGAATATTCGATTTCGATCGGTGTATTTTCTTGTAACCAATAACAAAGATCTGCATCATAACATTTAATGCCCTTTGACCATAATATCGATTTTTTATAGCAGATTGTCGATTCCGGTAAACTGATCTCTGTTAACCAATTTTCGCCGTTTTTTACAAGATCACTGTGACTACATCCGATTACAAATTCGTCACCGGTGCTGTAATTATAGAAATACACGAAACTGATACGATTTTCACAACGGTGTCGCGTATGGTCAGATAATACCGGTACAACGATAAGCATATCGTTGAGCATGTCAGACCAATTGACATCTGTATATGTTTGTATGTATTTCAAGTAATTGTGGAAATAAAATCAAATATACGACTTTATTTCCAAAATTCCAAATAATTTGCTAAATATTTTTGTATACCAGGGAAATTAATTTCGGCTTTCATCACTGCATTTCGATTCAACTGTTCTGCATAGTCACCTGCAATTTGCCACTGTATTGTACAGTTATTCCATACAAGATTGCTTATACCAGGATAGTTTTGACCGTTTATTGTTTTGTATTGTTCGCCATCGACTTCGATTATCGTATTCTCTGGCGAATTTCTTTTCTGTACAAAGAATCTAAATATGAAGCCCGTTTGTCGATCGTCATCACCAATATACGGAAACTTTTGAATCGGACTTATATACTGATTTTCGGGTCGTTGTCGTATCTGATTATATCGTATCACATCAGCAGACGCTTCGAATCTTTTAGGCACAATACGTATCGACTTGCCTTCAGTTGGTATACTTTCGGTCCAATAATCACCATTTGGCAATTCGTGATACAATCCAACGTATTCATCCGATGTACGAAAATACGGTACGAACTCGCCACCTTTCGTGTAGAGTCCAGTTCTAATTTTACTTAGTGGGTAATACGGTTCTATGTAAGGACTTAATGGCATATTATAATCGTATTGCTGCTAAATTATGATGAGTATTCAATTTACCGGTCAATTTTGTAGTCCAATCCGAACTCTCCCCGTCGAATTGGTGAACTACACTGTCTACATAAAAATAAATACCTTTATCTGTTGAATACGCATCCGGTAATTGGGTTGTAGAAATACCACAGCCTGGTCGTATTCCCCATACACCATCGATTGTAACATCGATACCTAAACCAGGATATACTAATTGGTCGTATTTCGATTTTTCGTTTACGTTTTCCTGTCCACCATGTGCTGCCATGGAACTATTCGCTTCTTCAAGTGCTTTCATCGTTTCCTCAGAAAAACCAGATTTTTGCATTTTACCGGGCGACCACAATAATTGACCCCTTGAGGTCAATGCTTGAGTGTACGCTTTCAATCTTTCGAATTGTGGATTTTTGTCGGCAATTTTAGCGCATGTGTCACCGGATTTATGTGTACCGGCAAACATTGCTGCCTGAAACGTTTGAGATCCTGCATCGGATGTTAAAGAGCACGATCTTGTTGACCCGTCACCATCGATTGGATCGAATACTATACAGTCTAAAGCTGCATCTAACCGACCATTGTTTTCATCAATAATGGTCATCGCATTCAGTTTTGACCCTTCAAACACATTGGGTGACATTGCTAAACGTAATTTCATAGCACCACCCGTTGCACGATCGATCGCATCGAATATTGTGTTGAAATACTGTTTAACAGTTACATTCGTTTCCTGCTTCTCTTTTACATCATTCGATTCTGCCGATTTTTTTTCCGGTTTGGCAGCATTCAATGCTGCAAGTATAACTCCACGCTCTATTAGAATCCATCTATGATTTATTTCATTACGATCACCACTGGTCTTTACGCAAAAAGGTGATTTTGATTGGATAACGGTTTCGAAATCTTTACCCTGACCTGATGAATTTTTATAGTTTCCGAGTTTATTTCCAAGCATTAATACTTCTGTAGGCCTTGCTGGTGCTATAAATTTATTGATATACGAATAACTATAATCGGTAAAGTCTATTGTTGACCCTGCCATATCAGGATACGATGCTAATACGACTTTGTTCCACATATTTACACAATATTCTAAAGTGTAATAACAGTGATTGTCATCCTCTTTGCCAAAAACACCGGATACCCATGAAAATATACGATTTCCAGTACCTTCAGCCACAAGCATTTCACGCAAGTCGAATACTGCGCAATGACCTAACCATAAACCACCCACTTTACAGTCATTTACGTAACCGTCAGTTTGCGATTTCGTTGCTGTTTTTCCGTTACCCTGTGCGTGGTATTGCATCATTTCTGCAAGTCCAGTTACAGTGGCAGTTTCAGAATCTTTAAGTATAAATGACATTCCTGATAGATTGGTACATGCCATAGTGATGTCGGCAGACTGTATCGCTTCACCAGGTGCAACTGCTGTAAACTTCGATGTCCAACTTCCATCGTCATTGGTAGAAAAACTGTATTTGCATACGAGAAACCCGCCTATTGATTTCTCTGAAGAATATGCCGGATCTGCAGGTTTCGCATAACCGAACGAGATATTTAATTTTTTACCGAATCTGCAATATTGTCGTTCAACGCTCTCAAAATCCCCTCGTGTAAATGTTTGTATCTCACCCTCTAATGTCATTGTGAGTCCATAATTTCCACCCATTGTGAGTGTAACTGATTTGAGTATCGGTTTAAGTTTAAACGATCCGTATACTGCATTATAATTTGTAAAATTTTTATCAGGATAAGAACCGATGTGACAATACGCCGGGTTTTTTACTGATGCTTGCCAACCCTTTGTTGTTTTCGAGTCGACTTTCCATAGTGTACTTCTTTTTTGTAATTCGCCCTTGCCGGTTGTTGGATTTAATTTAAAAGGTGATGGCATATTCTATATTTTTAAAACTGTGATTGACGTAATTTATCTTGAATTTCAAAATCGTTTAGAGGCCACGGTATTCTAACACGTGTTCCTGGTTTTATCTGCAATGTACCGCCCGGTAAATTATTTGCACGTTGTATTACCCACCACAATGTCGCATCCTGATACCAATCGTATGCGATCAAATCCATACGATCCATACGTTTTGTTATTATATAATAATCGGTAGTTTTCGGATCGAACTCAGGATATCTTATCGATTCAAATCTCGTTTTACCGTCGCCATTGTGTCGAATTTTATCGACTGAAATTGTGTATCTATTCATCGATTATATCTTTAACGCATTTCTGAATGATGACCCTACAGATTGTAATAATATTTGACTGAATGTCGGTGTCGGGTTTCTTTTAGGTGGATCTTTCTCGTAGTTGACTACGGTATCAGGCGCACTATTTCCTGTTTCTTTATCTGTTTCCCCTTGATCGTGTTTACCGTCAAAAAATGTAGAATTCCCGTCCTTAAATTCAGGACGCTGGTTATTCTTGTTTGCCAATACTCGAAATGTCATATTTACATCCATATAGAACGGCATTATAACACCCTCTTTCATCGACCACGGGGAATCTTGGTCGACGTTAACACTTACAGATTCGATAAACCCGTAGATGTTATCGATATATTTACCGATTTTTATACTCGCAAACATTCCATTAAAACCTTTATCCGTTTTGTATACCGGTTTTGTCATATCCGTTAATTTATTTACCGCTTTTATAAGTTTTTTATGTTGTTCGCTACCGTTTATTGCCGCAACCATGAAATTGATATCCATTGTTTGGTTATGCGAACCATACATCACTTTAGCGTGTCCGTGTCCCATATCATTATGCTCGTTCCAATTACCGTTAAAGCTATTTTGTATTGACCTTATATAAGCAGGAAACGAAATAGTACTTGCAGGATTGGAAGCGGCCGCTCCTGGTTCGATACACGTGATTATAAATTCGGTACCACCTGTTGGTTTTGTTACGCCTTTCGGCGGTTCGTAATATTTAGGTGCCAATGAACCGAATGGGCCGACTCCGACTGGTATTGCCATAATATCTCTTTTTAAATAAGTATCTTTTTTTAGATATTGTTGTTCATACCACGAAACTGTTTATTCAGTGTTCGCAGTTCCATATCTCCGATCTTAACAATTATCGGCCTATTTGCTATTGCCAATAAAGCACTTTGTATATCTTTCACGTTGTTTGTAGGTGCAATTTGTGCTGCCGGTGCTGTAACCTGTACCTGTGTTGAAGGTGTTGTTGCCGTGACTCCATCTGTAGCGATTGCTTGTTGTGCAGCGAATCCTTGTTCTACCGGATTATTTATTGACTGCAATATCGGCGATTCACTAATCGTTGCACCAGCGGTTGCACCTCCCATATCATTTATATTTGTATCGATAGTACCTGCGATCGCCGTTCCTAATTCTGCGAGTTTTGATAGATCGACATCACCTAATGATGCGGAAAGCGAATTCAATGACTGTGCTATTTTTTCAATCGCGTTCGCAACGATCTGTAACGGGTTAGACATTGCTGAAAGACGTTCAAGTTTATCAAGTGGATCCCCTCCGATGAATTCACCGATTGCAGAACCGATACCTTCAATTGCCGAACCGGCGCCGAGTGTTGCAAATGCTTTGCCTAAACGCATAATACCGTCGGCTGCGAGTCCGATAGCTTGTCCGTCTATTCCTGAAAACTTTTGCATTGCTTCAGTCAACATATTGATCGATGCAGCGGTCACTTGCAATTTAGGACCCAATTCACCGAGTTGTGTAAATTTTTCAATAGGGTCACCACCAAAAAATTCACCGAATGCTGCACCGGCACCAGCAATTGCCGATCCACCACCAAACGCTACTAATGCTGCACTAATTGCACCTATACCTGCTGCTGCACCGAATAACTTAGCCGGTTCTAATGATGTGAATTTATCGAATAGTACAGATATTGAGTTTGTAACCGTGCTTATTATCAGTGCTAAACCATCGAATACTTTTGATATGATATTGCCAAACGTTTCCAGTGCTGGTCCTGCTAAATTTAAGGCAAATGCTAACGGTATTAACGATGCGCCTAATAATGCTATAGCAATTGCGCCCGGAACGATAAACGGTAAAGCAAATCCTAATCCGATAGCAGCTGCCGCTAATAAACCTAAAGCAATAAATCCTTTTCCTAAATCTTCCCAACTAACCGATGCGAATTTTTCGAAAGCATCTGCAGCAACCCATAATGCACCGGCAACGACTACAAGTGTAGCAGCACCGAGTAACGCGTTTGCACTAAATGATGCCAATCCTTTACCTATACCAGTGAGTATCGATTGTAAAAATATACCGACACCTTGTCCGATTGAACCAAGAGCGTTACCGATCGCAGATGATAGTGAATTTATTGCAGATGCAACACCAGACGATATCGATGTCAGTGCAGATTGTATACCAGAAGATATCGATGTCAGTGCAGATTGTATACCAGAAGATATCGATGTCAGTGCAGATTGTATACCAGAAGATATCGATGTGATTGCCGACTGTATACCAGAAGATATCGAACTTAAAGAATTGCCGATAGCACTTGAAAGTGTTGTCAAGGAATTAGATACGGCAGTGACTATTTTCTGTAATGATTGTGTTATGAAATCTACAATAAATTCCAATACTTTTTTTATACCTTCACCGATACTCTTCATCGCATCGCCTAATCTTTGAAAAGCACTCCGTGTATTATTTACCGATTCGGTTACACCTCCGGTATTCGGCGCCGGTATATTAGTTGTTGTGTCTGTTATCGTTTCGGTTACAGCATCGACTGGGGTTTTATCACCGCCAGTGAATATACCTTTAATTCGATCCGTCAAAGACTTACTGCCATCTTCACCACCTTTAAAAAAGTCTTTTAAACGTTGGGTTAGAGATTTTGCACCTTCATCACCGCCAGTGAATATACCTTTAATTCGATCTGCGAGTGATTTACTGCCATCTTCACCACCTTTAAATACCGATACAAGTTTTTCACCGAATCCCTTTGCACCAGAAATTCCACCTTTGAATATATCGAATACGCCACCCTTCACACCAGGTATCAACCCTTTAACCATTTGAAAAGGCCATGTGAATGCTTTTGAAAATTGACCAGATACTAAAAAGAGTGCGCTTATTCCCCCTGTTATATATTTTAGTATGGTTTTCGTTTGTTCACCGATACCACCCATTGCACTTTCCGTATCGTCGGCCGCACCAAAAAGTTTTGCGGTGTAATCGTATGCCTCTTGCAATAAACTACCGATTTGTTGTAGAGGCCACAATATCATTTGAAATGCGGGTATTATTGTATACGATAATATGCCACCGATAAGTTTTAATACGTCACCGATAACATTCAAAAATGGTATGCCGGCCGCAAAGGCTTCACTTAATGATTCTGCTAATGGTAGTAAGGCTTTCATCAAAACGCCTTTCATTTTATCCATTGCAACATTCATTCTTTCTTGGGTATCGAGTCGTTCATGGGCTGCTAATGCACTTGCCGAATTAGCCAAATCCGCATCCGATAAAGAATCCATGTGACGTAATAACAGTTTTTGCTGTTCTGCACTTAAGCCGTTCAACTCTTTGCGTATTTTACGGCCCTTCATCAATTCGTCGACTTCCATACCGGTCGCTTCGGCAAATTTACGCATATTGAATTCGTTCGCCTCACCGGAATCAACCATTCTATCGAACTGGTCTGCGATTTCACCGGCAAGTTCATCAGGTTTTGCACCACTAAAACGTAAATCGAAAAACTTTTGGAGATTTGCTGTTCCGCCTGTCATGATCGATAATTCGGTCATGTCTTGATAGAATGTGCCGATGTCTAATGCTTTGTCCATCACTTTACCGACCGACTTCATCGACATACCCATCTTCTTTATCTGTATCACTGCACGGGCTGCATCTTTCGGCATCCCACGATAGTACAGTGCAATTTCTTGTGTGGAATCTGCAAGATCTTTTGTGACTTCTTTAAATGAAATACCGGCTAATTCTGAGGCTTGTGCTAACCATAAACTGAGACCTTGTGACTGCTCCATTGATGCACCCATGCCTTTGAATTGACTTATAAGGCCGGCTGCTTCTGCCGAAGATATTCCGTATGTTTTACCGAGTGATGCGGCAAATTTAATCATTTCCTGATTTGATTGTTTCGACAAATCAAGAATTGTACCGTTCCTCTCAACATGTGCAGCTAATATTTCTTGGATATCCTTTTCGGTAGCCAATCGATTATTCGATGCGGTTGTTATCTCTAATGTCTGTTTATATATTTCAGCGCCCTGTTGTCTTGATACCCCCAACATCTCAGAGTACTGTTTTGCACTATCTTCTAAACCGGTCATCAATTTCCATAACGCCATTGCTGCTATAACAATGCCGCCGAAAATTAAACCTAAGCGCATTGCCGGTGTCAGTGTTGCCGATAGACTTCCGCCGAAATCTTTTATAAGTCCACCTAACGCTTCTGTTTGCGTTGCACCATTCGATATGTTTTCTGCGTATTTATTCAATGCGGTAGTTGCCGATGTTCGTATCGTTGTGAACGCATCTTCAATACCTAATATATTCGACATCCACATCGGCATAACGTCATATATTTGACGTTCAACCGAACGGGTCAATTCGTCGACTGCACGTGCTGATATTTGAAAAGATGAACGAGATTCGGCTACACGGGCCATTCGTTGAAGATACACTGCAAGTTCAGCATTTATACCTTGCATCTCTCCTTGAAATACTATTCCACTTCGTGTTGCAATTTGAAACGCAGCACGTGCTTCATCACCCATATTCTGCAATGCGCTGTCGATTTCACTAATTTGGTCCGGTGACAATATTTGAACCGAATTACCTTCAAGATCTGAACGGAGTTGATCGATATATGCAGTCATCGTATCAACAGAGACACCGAATTCTGATGCAGACTGTTGCATTGCTGTTGAGAACGATTCAGTCAATTTATTTTCAACTTCACTACTAAATGTTTCGAGTCGTGAATGTGCATCTGTAAAGTTCAAAGTTTCGCCGAATAATTCGAAACTTTCGGCCGATAAATTATTTAATACTGTACCGAAAGTATCTTTAACATCTTGTGCAGTATTACCGATTAGATCCGCAAATATATTCGGTATACTGAATGAATTTAGTATGTCGAACGAATTCGCTAAATTCGCTGAAATATCACTGTATGTTTGATTTGTCGATAACGCAAGTTCGAGTTGTTGTCGTTGTTGTTGATTGATACCAGAAAACGCTTTCGAAAGTCTTTCACTGAAATCGAGTTTTATTTCTTGTTGTTCGGAGATCTCCTCTTCGACATCACGTATTTTTTCAGTAGTATCAAGAAGTTTATCGGTATTCTTTAAATGATCTCGTAAAAACTTACGAGTCTCTTCATTCAGATCACTAATTTCCAGTTCGATATCTAACTGATTTTTACTTAATTTTTCGATCTTAGTTAGATACGATACCCAATCGTTTAATTTGTCGCCAGAATCCGCAAAGTTTTTATTTAAAGCCTTTAGTGATTTGAAATCTGCACCCTTGAGTGACGATAAGACTTTTGCTAATTGTGTTTCTGAACTGATTAGTCCTTTATTTATTGCATCTACAACGGCAAGAACAGCCCGTTGTGCATCCTCAGTATTAGATGCAGCCTTTGCAATATCCTTTTGTATTTTTGCGCTTTTAAGTAGGTTTTTCGGATCGTTAGGATTCGCCAATTACTACCTCCATTTCGCTTTAACTAATTGATTTCCGTCCTTACACCACGGATGCGACGGTTGTGCTTTGCAAATGGCGCGCACTTTCGAATCCAATATCGATAATTGATGTTTTATTATCGCTGCACTTTTCTGTGCTTCGGCATCGTCGATTTGTGAAACTATCGGATCGAGTCGGCGTTCAAGTTCTTTCGCCATCAATAGACGTAAAATATTACTTAAGATGCCTTCGTTAACTTTTCCATGTTTCATTCCGAACCTTTATAATAAATATCACTAACGACGTCTTTGCGCTTTCTTTGCTTGTTTAGATTTCTCTTCAAGAATACCTTGCAGTCGCTTCAAATAGTGTAAGCGTAAAGTAATAGGCCAACTACGAACTTCGTCTAAACTGAAAGCACCTTCACTGTAATACACAAAATCGAACATCTGATCGTACAGTTGTATTTTGTAATTCGGCCCTACACCGAAAAACGTCTCGTCGAGTTCGATCGGTACTTGCTGTTTACCGTTTATAGTCAGGGTAGAAAAGATCAATTCCGATTTCAAAACCAGAACGAAAGGGCTCACCTGTTTCAGGATCTACCCCCTCCACCTCAATGTCGACATCAGGTTGTATTTTAGCAACATATTCACGTAAAGATCTTGAATCTACGGCTAACATGTTATCGATGAATTTAATTATCGTGCCGCTGTCTTCATTACCGTCAACCGACAGTATCATGTGACGGAATCGTGTAGTCAAGTTTCTTGAAGCGGTACTTGTTTTATATTTTTGCATACCTTTAATATCGGCATCGATACTCTTTTGGTCTGCGACAGTCAGTAATTTGAATTCGACAGTTCTACCACTTTTTGGCAGTGTGTATCGGAAACGATTCTGACCCTGTATAATCAGTGATTCATCGAACTCTTTATACGGCAGTTCCGATAAGTTTACCGATATTGGAACTTCGGTGCCTGATTCGGTTCGTACAACGGTGTCGTATTGTGGACCGTAACCGTATGCACGTGCTGCCATTAATACAGCATTCTTATCACCAATCAGTAACTCGTCGAACTTTACACCGGGTGTAACAATTATCGCTTCACATAGTTTGTCTAAAACAATTCCTTGACGTACATAGGTCTGTGTTGAGAGTATGTCTTCCTCTTTGGCAGTCATGTACTTTATTTCGATACGCCCTGACGATAGTGGATTGTCTTTCGAATACAACAGACCTTTCGATGGCAATTCGATTATTTCAGTTGGAAAATCATAACCAGTGTTTTGTGGTGCTTGAGGTGCGAATCCTAACATTGCATCGAGTTTAGGATCGTGATCGACAATTATCGATTCGTTTGTCGATGAGGTTTTGATAGGTTCTGCCGTTGACAATTTGTTCATAACTATTTCCTTTTATTGTAACAATTTTCTAATTTACTATAAGTATCATTTTCCGATATATTTTAGACAAAAAAAGCGGCACAAAAGGCCGCTCTAAAAATCTAATTTTTTAACTATTTTGTCTCAGTTGGTGTTTCGAATCGGTTAGAATCTTTTAAGAATCCGATAAGTGTTGTAACAAATCCTATTAAAATAATAGCCGCTTCCCAAACGTAATCCAATGAATTCTGTAAAAAGTCGATAACTGGAATTGCATCGTTTAATCCGATAAGTGTAAGAATTGTACCTAATGCAGTCAATGCGTGTCGAATCATCGATTTCAATGGTGTATTCATGAAGATCCTTTATTGGTTATGATAAGTATGCGTAATCGTATTTGATTGTCAATTCGATTGTTTTAGCTTCATCAGTAGCCCAGTCCATATCTCCCCAGTTTACAGCACTAATGAAAGCACCAGACAGTGTCCATTTTTCAACAGGTACACCCTTAGGATCCAATGCAGCAATCGCAATATCTTTCTTGTATTCTGCGAAAGCGTATCCGTCAATACCGGTTTGTGAATTGTGATGTATTTTGATCCAATCGTGTACTTTAGCAGCAGCTGAAGGAACTACTGGATCGTAAAGAGTAACGGTGATATCTTGCCATCGTGACTTACCTTTAACCTTAAAATCGGTGTTGATGTAATCGATAACAATTTCACCCTGGTCTAAACTTGGCATGCTCGTCGCTTTGCAAGTAAAAGCGTCTAAACCGTCTACCAAAAACATGTGTCTAAACGCTACTTTAGGTTCAAAAGGTATAAAAATCATTTTAAGTTTCCTATTTTTATTATAAATATAAAAGAGGACGGCTTTTTAAGGCCGCCCTACTTAAATTTATTCTGCGTTATCGATTGGGAATGCTGCTCCTGTTGGCAATACAACAAAATCAACTATAATGAATTCCGCAGTCTTTGCTGGTTTCAAATAAATCTGTGCTCTCATCTCGTTTCTATCGATAACGTCTGGTGTGTTGTTCCTTTCATCGATGATGATTCGGAAATCGTATATACCTTGCTTCTTACGTGCGTTTTCGAACCAAGGAGTTGTTATATTGATGAACTTTGTCCTTGTTTCAATTGTATTCTGTTCGAACACTAAATATTTCGCAGTGTTCGCAACATGTCGTTTTGCAGCGATTAACAGTCGTCTAACGTTAATTCTATCAAGAGCACTCTTCTTTTTCTGTAAGGTCTTCTGACCCCATACAACAACGCCAGTTCTTGGGAATGTTGCGATAGGATTAATATTCTTGATATACAAGTTGTCACGATCGTTCTGTGTCATCAGTCGCTCAGTCTGAATTGCCTGATCGAGTCCACCACGATTCAAACCAGCAGGTGCATACCACTTTTCTGCTACTAAATCGTTAAACGAGTAAACTGAAGGAACAATTGCAGATGGCGGTACCCAATAGTTTCCACCTAAATCGGCATCAACAATCTGAACCCACGGATAATAGTATCCTGCATAGTTTGTGTTCCTACCTTCAGCTGCGATTTGCGCTTGACCTACAGTCGAACCTTTATATGTTGGGTCGATGATATAGAATGCATCACCTCTATCTTCTACCATGCTAATTGCACGTGTGATAACTTTCGCGTGATCTTGCAAGTTGTCGATCAAACCAGGTGTTAACAGCAAGTCGTAGTCGTACTGATCTTTGTTCGAAAGTATATCGATTGCATCAAGATACGGTGTACTATATGTCGATACTGCTAAATTGAATCCCTGTGAATTATTATTCCAAATATCACCGTACATTGCTCTTGGATGTGCAACAGAACCGTCGCTACCAAATGCAAACGTACCAGAGAACGCAGTCGGAACCGATGCAGAGAATGCTGCCGGTAATGAACCAGAAAGATCTCCATCACGAACTGTACCGTCATTATTAATATAGTTCAGTGTATTCTTTATTACGTCAACACGGATAAAACGTGAACGGTTCGGATATGAACCAGTCAATTGAAGATACGGCGTTCCACCACTATCGTAACGTAATGCGTATGTCTGGTTACCGATTACTTTTGTAATATAATTACTTGCGTTCGGATCTAAGGTTACACCGACATATTGTTCCATTATGATCTTTCTGAAGTCGCTATCATCACCACGTCTAATATACAGATCGAATGTTCCTCTGTTGTTGTCAACATTTGCAACTTCCCATCTCATGTTATAACGTGAACCAGATACTAAAGATCCTTGTGTCGATTCGTCTGTGGTTTTACCTGAACCAGATAGCGCTGCGGTCGTGCGACCACTATTTGTAATTTCACCGTCACTTAATGCGGTAATTTTGAAAGACATTTGGTTCTGTGCGTAGCTATTCGCATCTTTACCTGCCTTCGAACGTACAAAAGAATATGCAGGTCTATATTGACCAGCCAAAATTCTTACAACGGTGATAACTTCACCCCATCTCAAATATTCTTGTACCGCATATGTAGTTAAATATTTGTATTCTTTTTCGCTTGCACCAGAACCAGATGAGAACACATCTCCAAACCATCGTAGATACTCGCTGTAAGTCGATACAGGAGTAGGTACTAAGGCAGGCCCTCTCACGGTTGGTCCAATAACAGCTGCACCTACTGCTGGTATTACTTCAGGTAGAAATGATAAATCAAATTCTCTCGTGAAAACACCAGCGGAAAGAAATGTACTTCTATTCGCCATCGATTTTCCTTATTAGTTATAATGTTACAAAATATATTCAACTATAAATATTTTGCAAAAATACCAAACACTGATTTGATAGGAAAATTATGGTCGGTTTCGTTGAAAGTCGGTAGCTTCAATGCGTGATTGTCCGAAACGTATCGATATTGGTAGATAGTCAGGATACAGTTCATACTGTTCGACTTCATTACGGAACTCGACACGTTTAATTGTCTGCGCCTTAGTTATTGTCGACTGATTCAATTCGTATTCCGCTTGGAGTATACCTGCAACTTCAAGTGTAGTTGTCGCTTTGACAATACGATCTTCACCGGCAGCGTTCATTGTCTCAAACGAAAATTCCGTTAACGAGGTTACGAACTGCATTGCGTCGCCCCACGGTAACCGATTCTGTGTATTCAGTTGCTGTACTATATAGTTTAATTGCATAGTGTGTTCAGCCCATATTATAAGGTCGTAACCTACGCGAACATGGTCAGGGATAACACTGGCATAATATGTGTATGTACGATCGTCTCTATTAAGATCGGTAGTTTTATTTACCCAATCGTATGCATTTTCTTTTTGTATATTTGTAAAGTAGATATGCGAGTTACCAGGTGTATTATCTCGTATGTCTAATTTAGGTACACGGTCGTCATCTGCAACAGATGTTCTCCTAAGCATAATAATCGGCGTCATTACCTTTCGCATCTTATCACGCAAGTATCCATGCCGTTGAACTTGCGCCCATGTTTCACCATTTGAAAACATTACCGGCACTGGAATTTCTGTACCATTTTCATTAACAGTGAGTTTCATTTTATTTTTCAGCTGGTATAAAACCGCATAATCGATATCGTAAATTGTAATCGATGGCGTTTTAAACGTGTCGTTATCACGTCTTGTATCGTATGCACGATTTCGTGTACCGTCATCTTGTCGAATCTTCGAATTTACAAAATTATCAGCCATCACTTACCTTTTATATAAATATCGCATTATACAAATTGTGCGGCAGGTAGATGTTTTTTAGCGTATCCGGTCCATGCGGTTCTTACTGTACTGATTTCTTTATCTGAAAGTAAATGTGCATAATCTTCGAAATACCAGTCAAACATTTTAGATAGTGGCAGTTTTCTTGTTTTTGCCTGTTTATATAGACCACGGACATAGGCCGGTATTTCATGTCTTGCGGTTAAATATTTAGAAAAATTAGAATCGTCAACTTTTTCGTATCTTTCAGATTTAGGTCGATCTAAAAGATTCTGAGCAACATGCTCAATCTCATGACGTAGTGCATCTTTTAGTATCGGTACAATATCAGAAAAAATAGTTTCACCCTTTAACGGATTTACGATAATTGCAAATTCAATCGATTCGTCATCAGCATGACCGTATATATCAAAATCTAACGGAAAATCGGAATCGTATTTTATGAGATATTTGAGTGTAATCTCCGGTGCGAATTCCAAATCCCAGTCGTCGATTGTAACACTTGTTGTTTTAGGAAATTCAAAACAGACTTTGCCTTTTTTAGCAGACTGCTTAATACTTCGCATTACATTATGTGTTAAGTGTTTTATTACCGAATCGTAACGTGCCATTCTCTATAAATTATAAACAAATATACAACTTAATTCTCAGAACGCCAAAAATTTATACAGATATTTTTATAAGAAATTCGGTATACTCGTATCGGTGCCGATTGCAGTTTCAACTATGCCCTTTCGTACTTCCACAATATTGAGATTGTTAGTACGTGTAAGATGACATTCAGCAACTACTGATATATCGTAACCATGTGAATTCCATCCATCTTCAGAGATTCCTATCATTGCATCCGGTCGTCGGCCTGCCCACCCTTTCGGTTCACTGATTTGATCTACCTGATAAAATCCACTATCGTACTCGATAATATCACCTTCTTCGATAAACAACTGGGCAGTTTTCAAATCGTTTATAAGAAAGCCTACACCTAATGTTTGTGTAAAATCTGTGAGTTCATCACCGGCAGTAGTTTTCTCGTCGAAACGTATTTGTGCAAAAATTCTAACCGGTGGTCGATATGCTTTACTTGTAGATTCTTCGTATATATTCACATCGGTTTGTTCGATATCGATTTTATATACAGCAACCTCAACACTTGAGAACCCATGCATTATCTCTTTGTTGACGCCTAATAAAAAACCGGCATCTCGTTGTGATGTGAATAATGGCATATCCTTACCTTACTTTACATATATTTTTAGAGGTATCGACAGCATCTGTTGCGACATCGCTGTATTTTCTGCTTGTTTTCTTTCGAGTTGTGCCTGTCTTGACATACCTTCGAGTATTTCTTTCAGTTCGGTTACCAGTGCGTCGATTTCGGTTTGTGCGGCACTTACCAAATCAGTACCGTTCAATGTAACTGTATTATCGACAGTCATTGGAATTTCTGAATATTTACCACGTATCAAACCAAGCATTTCTTTCGACAGTGCAAGTGCATATCTACGTATCCAGTTTTTACCGATCTCGTTTATATGACGATATCTTTTAACACCATACGGTATATTACTGTAATCTGAAATTAATCCTGCGCCACTTCCTGATATTGCGCCTCCCAGTGCTTCTTTATCTAATGTATATAAAAAGTATAGTTTAGATTCTTCCTGTGGTATTGGGAATATGCGTAAACGGTTTGCAGTAAGTTGAAAACTGTGACCGCTCTTTCGTATTTGTTCGTGCATTTCGATACCCTGCATACGCATAACATCGTAATGTAGCGGCATCAGTGTGTATTGGATTCCGTAATTGCCCCAACCGAATTGATTTAAAAAGTCTTGATTTGCTACACCGGAATATCCGATCGGATCGACAAATCTTGCAAGAGGTGATGTATCGTCATGGAATATTTTACGTATTGTAAACGCATCGGTTTGAAAATTACCCTTTTCAATATTCACCGTGTTCGCATCTAAATCGTAAATTTGCACATTTTTAACAAGATCGACACTACCGGTATACCAGGTTTGAGTACCACCTGCACCTACATCGGTACCGTATTGCTTTGCTAATTTAAAAACACCATTCAGTGTCGGTTGCACATATTGATTCGATAGTTCTAACGATTCGGTCGGCAAACCTGCTAACGATAACATATTGTCACGGGCGCTATATGCGTTTACTAAACTTGAATATTCCAATACCGCTTCTTCGAATGCCGCATAAAAGTTTTCTGCAGATAATTCGATATCAGTTATCGGATATCCTAATCGTCTTGCACACCATACCGCTATTTTATCTGCATCACGTATAAAGTAAGGATCGGTATCGAAATATCCGAAAGGTGTACTTTCACCAGGACAGAAACTGCCTGAACCAGGCCATATACGTATTACAGGTTCTTGCGCCATTTGAGCCTTTTTACATAAATATTACGGCGTCTATACTTTCCGGTCAATTGCATCTTGCATGTGACCAGGATCGATTGCTTCTAAAATAGTTACAATGAATTCACCCAATGGTGAAAGGTATCCGATATTCATTGCAAGCGCATAACTGATCGTATCTTCTAATCTACCGAAAGGATACTGCAATTCGGTGACTGCAAATCGATTCATGAATGCCCCAAGCATGACATTACCGAGTTTATCGATGCCGATATTTATTGTATATACAAGATCTGACCAATATTTAAAAAAACTCGTTTTGGTGAAATTACGGATACTCCAAAATAGTGTATATATAATACCGAACACACCTACAGTGAGTAAAAGCGTTACGGCAACATCTAACAGTATAAGATTTTTTATGAGTCGTTTCATGGTCGGTCCTCAATTGTTATCAAACCACCAAACGCATCGACGATTGTTTGATGATCTGGTAGAATTGTATTACAATATAGATTCAAATTTGTACCGAGTTTGAGAATTGGGAAATTATTGATATTGAACCACCCATACATTTTTATTCCGTTATCATCGAATATAAGTTCCTGAGGTGCAATTATCCGTTTCGCATATTGTGGATACTGCCAGTAATCTTCACCTACTGCCGTAAGCGTTTCCGATAACCGTGACGGATTACTGAAACCGGTTTCCGCTAAAACTTCGATATAATCTGGTACCGTAGGTGATACAATTCGCTCTTTAGGGATATCGACGGTAATTTGCGAATTTGTAAACGGGTCGGTTACGATTTCAGTATGTGGCATCGATGCCCATATCGATTCTTTCCGAGTAATATCGTTCTCCACAATTGTAGAAATCATATCTAAATATGTTGCCAATTCAACACCGTTTGAATCCGGTGTGTACACGATCCAGTCGTATGTAGTAGAATTCAGTGTCACATCAACACCGACTAATTGCCGAAATGTTTTTGTCGGTCTATTCAAAAAACGTACATTATTAAATGTTATCATATTTTCTCCGCCTTTATCTGCAATGATTCTTGCATATGTGAATCTACTCTATCAATCACTATGTTTTTAAAACCCACTGCTGTCAATAATCGTTCAATTCGTTTTTCGGTAAACCCAGTTTTATGATATTCGTATTCGTTAAACTGATTTCCGAAAATTCTCATGAGATAAAATTCCCATTTACGCGAATCGTCTTCCGGTGTATTTAACCACTCTCTTACACAATATTCTAAATCAGGAACTTCTAATTTCAAAACGCCTTTATTTGCTAATACTCTATACATTTCTTGTAATACACCTAAAACTTCGTGTTCAGGAAAATGTTCTAAAACATGACTGCAATTTATCTCTTCAACTGCACCTTCTTCGAAATCAAGTTTTCGTATATCCATAACGATATCGGCCGGTTCGTTTATGTCTACATTCAAGTACCCATCTAAATGATAAGGTCCACAACCTAAATTGACCTTACGAGTATCTGTCAATTCGACTTTTTTATTTTTCATATGAGGAAGTCGACTTGCCCATCGCATATCGATATACTTTTTATCCTCCATCGTAAGTTCACCAGTTACCGGAATATTTGTGAAATAATTTTCTAAACGTACTGAAGGATGTGCTGTATATTTTCCTGATTCTAAATCCATATGTAAACATTGCACATCTGTATTTACAAGAAGTCGATATCCGTGTTTTCGCCATCTATGCACAAAAAAGTTATCCTCACCTATAAACGGCAAATTACCGATACCGTTGCCGATACACGCGAATGGTAAATCAGGTTCGGCGTCTTTCATTTTTTTCAATAAATCGATCGGTATAAGTGCAGCGTCCAATCCGGTTTGCCATGCTTCAAATACTTGACCAGGATCTACGTTTGCAGGATAAATAAATCCGTTGTCATTGACCATAATCATAGGAGATGACAATTTTATATAATAGACTCCGACAACCATTGAACCAGGATTTTTTTCTGCAGTCTCATGGAGTACTCGGAATCCGTCATATGGTAAAACCGTATCTTCCCCTACAAATAGTAAATATTTCGCATCGGATTCGATTGCACGTTCGATTAGATAATTACGTGCCACATCGACTGCTTCTCCTCCTATATTCACAAACCCATGTGAATATCCGCAAAGATCGATATGCAACCCTTCGTAGCCGTCTAAATTTTGTGCCGCAGTTTCAGTCAAATCACGTCTTGGCTGTGCAATTACAACATACGGTTTTATGCTGTTTGATTCTTCTACAATGTCATGCATTGTTTCAATTATTTTATCTCTATTGTACATGTAAAACTATTTTAGATAAATATAAGTATTTTTTTTCAGATTTCCAAATTTTCTTTTTAAATTTTTTAAAGTTTATTGAAAAAAGGATGCGCTAAGATTCCAGTTGAAAAATTTATATCAGGTGTCAGACTTATTTTTTGTAGAGCACCGGCATCATGGTTAATTATCAATAGTTCGGAATTTTGATTGAGTATACCGCCCCAACTTTGGTCAGCGCCAGTTATAGCTAAAGCATATGTAGAGACAACTCCTGTGACACTTATGCATTGACCTACGTTTGCGTCATGCGGAACGAAATGAATTGACCCATCAGGACCTAAAACACCTCCTGCATACATGTTTGTACCGGTGATTGCCAAACTATAAGTCGTAACAGTACCATCTACGGCAATTTTTTGCCCTCTGTTTGCATTCCACGGTACAAAATGAATACTCCCCTCTCCGTCTAACACGCCACCAGCGTATGCATTTGCTGTTGTATAGATTAAACTATATGTTGATACCACATTTGAACTATTGATTTTTTGTCCTCTGTTCGCAGAATGAGGTACAAAATGTATATCACCATTTGGAGCAAGAACGCCACCTGCATACGCAGTTGCTGTTGTGTATACAAGCGTATAAGTGGACGGAGTTCCTGTTGCGGAAAGTTTTTGTCCGCTGACTGCTGAATGTGGTACGAAATGTGCTTCTCCAGTGGGTGACACTACTCCGCCATAGTATTGTGCTGTTCCTGTTCTTGTCATCGTATATGTAGATACCACACCAGATGCATTTACTCTTTGGCCCCTGTTGGCTGAATAAGGAACAAAATGTATTTCACCATTCGGTAATAAAACCCCTCCGTAGTATGCAGCAACTGCGGTATAGACTAATGCGTATGTCGATACAACATTGAATTTATCGATTTTTTGACCTCTTGCTCTATATGGTACAAAATGAATATCGCCATTTGCCGCCATTACACCACCTACATGCGCTCCAGTACTGGCAGTATAGATTAAAGATACGGTCGATAAAATTGGATTTGTGTAAACAACACCTGCTCTAAAATTTTTTCTGAGCATCACTTGAAAACGTTTCCATCCGACTAATCCTGTATCTAAATGACCGACAAGATCTCCTGTTGGCAATTTTCCTGAATCACCATCAATGCCCCAAACTAAT